>JAABUW010001481.1_pt1 | contig 39052 bp, 38 predicted proteins | sample 5560081 | NCBI WGS metagenome assembly JAABUW01 (sample SAMN10711882, study PRJNA513363) | rock metagenome | isolation source: Antarctica rocks | place: Antarctica: Victoria Land, Knobhead sud | reverse complement strand
GAGTGGATCATCTTCGTTGTCATCGTACTCATCTTCCTCGGATATGTCCGAGTCAACTTCATTCATTGGCGATTCATTGGCCCCATTGGCATCTTGTTGCACGTTAGGGTTCGCGCAATTTGTGCCACCTGAGCTTGGCTGTTTTGGTTGGGCTTTTTGAGTGGCAGGCATCCTAGGATCTGTGAATGTTTTGAGGTTAGTTCGCGAGCTCTCTTGAAAATAGAAGTCCTAGCATCTCTTTATGACAAGAGCTTTTCAATCAGATATCAAGTAAGAAGCAGACCGAGATGGAACCTGTAAGAAGTAGAATTCTTCAAACGTTCTGTTCAAAAAAAATCTTTATTGTTGTTTCAACTTTAGTACTGAATGAAGTATTGAATATAAATTAACGTGAATAGCTTTTAAAATCTTACATTGTGATTGTGTAGTTATATAACCGCTTTCTGTATCTTTTTTCTTACACGTTCGAAAGACTTTAAATATTATCTTGAAATAAAAACCCCGTAAGGTTATAATTTTAAGAAATTTAAGATTACTTACCGCTTTTATATGACGATAGACAATAATCCACGTAGACTCGTAGTATGTTAACGAAACAAAGATGAAAAGCTTTAGCTTGCATTTTGTTAATCTTTTAATCACATGATTGTAAGATTCAATAATAGCTTGTACTAGTATGTAATGTAGTGTAACCACATTTAGTTTCTGGCTGGCTGACTGAAAGCGGGGTACTGCACATATGTATGAAGCATGCATGCCAAGGCAGACGCTTTCATAGAACTATGACCGAGCCTTCTCTGCCCCGTATTTCGAATCAATTCAAGAACAATCAAACAGCTTTCTCCGACAGATTTAAACATCAACGCATAACCGAATGCCTGCAGAAGCGCAATTATAGCATCAAAAAAGGTAGATATATAACATAGTCAATTGCTGAAGTTGAGAGCGTTTGATGCTTTTACACGAGTCACTCTTCTACTTCTTTAAACTCTTGTCATTTTACGAGAATTTCAATAAATGAAATGTAATGAGTTTATTCACTAATGATTGTATTAGCAGTTAGCTTCGTTCTGAGCTTTCTTGACTTCTCAAAAATTTATCTATTAAGCATGCCATGTCAAATACAATATTGGAAAACATATTCTAGTCCTTTTTAGTTGTTAGTTTTATGAAACATATTATCTTACTCTAACTCAAAAACATCGGTCCTTAGGTTTTATTGAATCTTCAGATTACAAAAATTGACTATTCTTTTTACCCACCATACATTCATAGTATTCCCGTGACAGAGTCAGAGGGCTCGGTGCTCACACGCATAGCAGGGATAGGTACTGCGCGATCTTAAAACGTAGAAGCCGCTTAAATATACGAAGTACCGAGCGATAATTCTTCTCAGATCCGTATATACCCCTAATTCCTAAGGTACATGTACATTTCTGATTTCCTACATATAAAGTCCTCCCAATCGAGCATGCCAAACCCCCTCAATGTACAACAGACAATCAATAGCTACAGTCAAGTTCGTCGGTCAAACATCGCACATTCCCTTATGCACTTCGCATCCTATGCTTCGTTGTCTCAATATTCCTGCTAAAGCTCGAAAGAGTCACACTCACAACATCTCTCTGAACAATCTAGTTCTTCGGCAGCGTTATTTTTAGACTGTTTCTCGAAGATGATCAGAATCTTTCCCCTTTTATAGTACGCGAATACAACCTTTTCCACAGAATCTTGTTATCTGCACTCATACGAATAAATTTGTGAACCAAAGGATGATTCCTTCGCCTATTAGCGCGTCAGCATCAGCCAACCAGACTGCACCAAAGCGTTATTGACACGCTCGCGCTGAATTATCGAAAGTAAAATATCGCCGGAAGTCCGGCGGACAGATTGAGAATAATATTAGAGCTGACGATAGTGCGATATAGATCCGGCTTGCTCTGTGATTTGAAGCAGATTCGAAACTGTATCTGTACCGTTGACAAGAAACGGCCTTTACTGTCTGCGATATGGCGAAGGAGAAGACAAGCCCGACACCCTTTCAGGTTGACATAAATCCGGAGACAGCAAGATTTGAAGATCGAGGTGGTAGCGGTCTAGTGTATCCTTTAATTTGAGAGATACCAAAAGCCTTCAATGCACGACGGATAGTAAGCCCTGAACGAAGGGTCTGAGAAGATACTGCAGCTTTCTTTTGATAGTCTTTTTTGTGAGCGACCATAGCAAGTGGTTCATGCTGTCGGGAATATACAGGATCGTCCTGTTATCGGAGAACCCCGGAAGAGGCTACAGACCCTTTCAAAGAAACTCTTGAGATGTACCAATCGAGGATAGGAGTGGAAGTTTGAAATCTCATTCAGAGCTTCACAGTCAGTGTGATAGTGAACTATGCCTGTAGCTCGGTATGAATGAAACTTTCCAGACTCGGCAAATGTGTACGATGCTGCCCCATTCTAAAGCGACAAGGAATGTTTGATATGAGACGAAGTTGTACTTGGAACCCTGTTTGGCGGAGAAGAGAACAAGAAGCGTGATTAATCCTCGGCCCGAAGGCACCATCAGTGCACCAAGCCTGGAGCGAAATAGAGGGCCTTTGAACTGTGACTCTTCCTTCTGCCCGAGGGCACCGCCAAAGGGAACAGACGATCGTCGGCTTGACTTTTTATTGAATTTCCCCCTACACTGAACCGAACGTTAGCAACTATCACCACACTTTGGAAAATGAATGACTGGCGTTCTGGAGGGAAGAGGGGAGGTGATATATCATCGTTTGTCTACCAGTCAGAAGCCAGCAGGGTGGTTAGACCTACATTTAGGTTAAAGTATTCACAATTTCAGCCAGGAAAAGCTGCTGAAAATCGCAGACTCAACGATCTCGAGATTTGCAGAGCTGCGGACGCTGTAAACTCCCTTTGTGCATGACTTTGAGCCCATCATTTTGTATGGATGCGAAGTTGGTGAAGAGACCGGTCGAGGAAGAGGAGCAAGGTAGTTCGAATGTCTTTTCGGTGCCTGGTGGAGGATCCTCCAGTCAGCTCTGATTGTTCATCTCCCCTCTGATCGCTTTTACTGTTCTCTCAACCCTTCTGTCTCACCTCATCTGAGATACACATCTGTTTCGTCCGATACCAATATCTCACAGGTCTTCATCCTCCACCTCCTCCATTTGCACGCCCCTCAGCTCCCTTTCAAATCTTTCTTCCTCCGCTTCCAAACTCGCATCCCTCGCACTTCCGTCAACAGCCGGTGCGGCATCAACCATCATAACCCTCCCTTGCGTCTCTCCCGCTTTTGTAGCTCCTACACCATATCCCTCCTCCTCTAGCCTTTCTACCTCTTCCTCTTCTAGTAGACGACCTTGGCCCTTTGTAGCTGCTATCTTCTGCGCCACAACCGCCGGCACAAACCTGCTCACTGCCTCTCTCCTCAAGTCCCTCACCACAGGTTTAGATTCGTACACCGTCTTCGGCTGGGGTTTGGCTTCCGGCTTAGCAGGCAACTCGTGCTCTGAGGCTCCACCCCGTTCGCCACCTCCTCTTCCTTCACCCAGAGGTTCTAGATTCGCGTTGCCAAGTTTCTTGCGGGGCCGTGACTGGAAAGGGATCGGAGGCGGTGTGTCGCGCGGCATTGGAATCCGCCTTACATCCTCGTCCGTCTCACTGCTCTGCTCGTTCGCCTCCCATTCCCTCTTCCGCTTGCCCCCTACGCCTGCCCCATCCTTCCCATGCTCTCTCCTCTTGTCAATAAAGGAAGGCGCTTTGTCCCCCAATACTTCCCTTGCTTTCTTAACCCGCTGGACATCGTTCTCCAGATCATCCAACTGCTTCTGATCTCTAGCATTCAGCTTCCCTTGACGAGTTTCTAAGGCTTTTAATTCGGCGATCTGGCGCTCTAGACGCGAGGGGTTCCGGGATGCGAGGCGATTGGTGCGTTGGGCCAAGACAGCCGCTTTGCCTGTTTGACGAGTAAGTTTTAGAGATTTGGGATAGACCTCTAACCAAGAGCGAGTCGCTAACGGTGTAGAAAGGAGGAAGAATTGGGAATGGGAAAACAAAGGAGGAGGATGACAAACCTTTTTTGAGAGCTTTTTGCTTTTCAGATTTCAGGTGGGCGGCGGCGGGATTGAGGGATCCTTTCTCTTTAGCCATTGTAGAGGTGCGCGTAAAGGTCTAGTAGAACAATAAGCTAGGCCCTCTATCGCAGTGGTACAGGCTCGCTGAATCAAGGTTGTGAGGGGAGTGAGATCGAGGGACAATGAATGCCTGGCTGCATTGGTGAGATCCAGGGGGGGGTGGCCAGGTGGGTCACGATTTTAAGCTTCAAAAAGCTGCACGTCAACGGGTAGCCCTTGTTGTGGCTTTACTGTGGCGGCAACATAATCTCATGTCGACTTCATTCCCTGAGGCATTGCGCATCATGACTGACGTAGCAGTCTTATCAACACCAGTATTATACTACGAAGTAAAACCCGTCTACCAGTGTTATGAGAGACGACATCTTGGCCTTTGGAATATCACATGATTTGTAGTGTCACATGTGAAAGCACCCATGGAAAAAGAATCAGTCAGGCATTGCCCGTAGGCTTGGATTGTCTAAAAGCTAGAAGGTAAAGAAAGTACCACAAAGCAAATTCCATGCCGGTTGCTGATCAACATCATTCATACTTAAGCGTACACCACCAATGATCCAGGCACAGCAACCTGATATCCTCATCGCCATAACAACGAGGTCCTCACCAGAAAAGGATCCGCTCGCGTACGCTCCGAAAGACACAAAGCAATCGGCCGTTTAAGGTATCATGGTAGCAACTCTACTTCTTGCCTTGACCCGAAATAGAGTTAGCCATGCCTACTAGGCGGTGAGTAACAGTAAGGTCAGGATGGTAAAAGAAAATGAGTATGAACCTTGGAGGGTGTCCGACACGGAGCCGGCAGCACCGGCGACGGTGTCCTGGGCAGATTGGAGGTAGCTCTTGCTTGAGTCTTCCGCGTCATCTTTACCAGAACGAGTGGAGTCGGACATCTTCTGGGTTGTGGACTTCTCGGAATCTAGTGGTATGATTTAGTAAGTTACAATACATGAGCATGTTGATTACGGGGTTCGATAAGACTAACCTGGCTGAACGGCACCAGCGAGCTTGTCACCAGTCTGAGATACAGACTCTGAGGCCTTGTCCATGGTCGACTTTTGGGAGTCGGGAGTCATCTTCTCGCCCATCTGGTCGGTAACACCTTTACGTCTGGAAGAGATAGACTGTTAGTCCATGCTCACTTCTGCCACCAACTGCTCTGTGACCTAGTAGGCTGCAACATGATATGGCACATACCCGGAGTCAGTCATGGTGATGGTTGTGTGAGTACGAAGTTACTGAAATTGGGTTTGCTTGGTTCTGAGTGTTGTTATGCTTGTGGGGATTCTGTTGATTGTGGTTGTAAGAGAGAAGAAAGAAGAAAGAAGAAAATTTTAGTTGAGGGGCAAGGTATTTGTAGGCACCGATGCAATGCCCCGCTATGGCACTGACGTAGCCGCGGAAAAGTGAAGGCTAAGGCTATCACGCGAGGGGTTGCTCCTCCCTTACCTACCTTACAGTACCTTACTACAGTACGCGAAGGGTTTAACAGCCAAGGCACTATTACCTTACAGTACCTACCATATCACTGTTATTATTGTTGTGACGGGAGGAGGTAGTAGCGAGCCTGACCAATGGCCTCACTCCTGGAATGATGGTTGTCGTCTTCTTAACTGGAAGAATTGCCGATAAGGTGCTGCCTACTTTATCTCACAGGATAATCAAGGTTGAAGTTTGGAAGGTTGGAAGGGCATGCATGCTTGGGGTATCCCAATGACACATTGGCCCTTTGCAGAACATGGAGATCTCCCGATTGCCACATCGAAGTGCATCAATTATGATAGCTAAGGTAAGGTAGGTGATACTCTAGCTCATGACCACGGATCATCGAAGCCCCGAAGCAAATCCTTTTCATTGCAACATCTGGCTGGAGGGGCACGAGGGGTTCTAGTACCAACCTCGAAAGGTGGAAGTCACGCGCTTTCTCAGAGTTTTCTCTTAAATCCTCCAGTTGACAAGCGACGGGCAATGATGCTTAGATTTGGCACCATTCGGCACAAGGTTTGAACAGTTTGAGTGAACAACACAAGTACCGCAATAGATATGTGGCATACATGCAACTTGATAGCTGCTTCATTAATACTGTTAGGGACATAGATCAGACTGCACATCGAACATATTATCGCACACATTGCCACGTTCCTCGTGTGAGAATTGTTCGCTTCTGAGATTGCATCGTATCCAACGCTTAACCAGTAAGAACTGGGCTGCGGCAACTGAATGATGGCGGTGCCCCTGCAGCGTATGCTTCCTTCATGCCTTTGGCAGCAGAATAGATACCCAAGATTGCCGTCACGCATGATCCCAAGAAGAAGATAAGATTGAAGGTATTGAACAAGAACTTCTTCATGTATCCCCGCCTGTATCGGGCGAAGCCAGAATCATGATGGGTTGTCCGGCCACTCCTAGGGTCAAATCCTTCTCCGGCTTGAAGCGCATCCTTCTTGATTTGGAACCCGAGCATGATCATTGGTGGGAATGTGTACGAGAATTGCAGAATACAGGCCGCCGCGATGAGACCTGACAGGTTGCTGACCTGTGGAATAGCAGCAGCGACAACAAAGGCGACACCCCAGTAGATTGGTACGACAGCGACCCACACCAGTTTTCCTGCCTTGGTACTCAAACTCGGGAATTTCAGTAATTCCAAGAGGACGTTGTTGTAAACAACTTTAATCCCGATATTGCCGTAAAGCACACCGGCAATGAGCGAAGAGACGATGTAGAAGACGTTCGAAACCGTCTGCCAAGCGTAGCTGGAGATTCCCTGGAACGCAGGATTAATGGTGAACTGGCCCTGGTAAGAGTAGCAGAAAAGGCCATAAAACAGGTAGCAGAAGAAGATAAAGGTCTGTGCACACAGCATCCCCTTCCAGAAATCGAAAGGTCGCTTCATTTCGGACATGAACTCAACGAAAAGCATAGCTCCTCCGTAAGAAAAGACGGCTTGCATGAGGCCGACAACCTGTCCGTCAAATGCCACTCCTGGTGGTGGACCTGCTGTTTTGAATATCGGTCCAGGCTCCACCATGTTGTTGGCTTTCGCTGCAGTAAAATTAGGCTCAGAGTGGGCAATCACTGCCATTGATGAGATGATAATAAAGACATTCATCCAGATAGCTGCGTTTGCTATCCATCCGAGTCTCTGCAATGTTCGAATTTGGCCGAGAAGTGCTCCGGCAATAGCCCAGACAAAGCAGAGGATAATGAAACATGCGCCATCTTGAGTTTTATTTGGCCCTTTCGCGGCTATCTGTGAGAGGCCCTGGCCATTGGTAACAATGATTATGCCGACGTTTAAGAACAGCTGAACCGACTGAAAAAGACTGACAGTGTATCGTGCGAATGAGCCATAGACACGATACGCGAGGTCACCGAAGGTCTTTAAGGGATAGCGGTCTGAGTCCAATTGCAAGAACATTTTCCATAGCAGAGCACCACCACTGTTGATATGTCAGCCACACTCAGTAACGTATCGCTTGTAACCTACTATGCAGCAAGTATACCAAAGATCGTGTAAAGCACAACAGCAGGTCCGTAGCCCATCTGCTTGAACGCCCATCTAAAAGCCAAGACTGTAAGTATATTGGATACACACATTCGGCAATGGGCGACGTACGCAGTACTAAAAGGCCCCAGGATGTCGGTGGTGATTAGATAGAATACTGCTCCCCAGGTAGCTGTTCGGACCGCTCGTGACGCCTGTATGTATTCTTCGTCCGCAATAGCAAAGGTTGATATGGGAAGGGAGGTGCTCGCCGCACCCGCAGCTCCGCCGGACTTCTCGTCAACTACATGGGGCTCGCTGGTGACCGGTGCAGAGGAGCTACCCTTCTTGTTGAGAAAGCTTGGTTTCCCGAAGGCGAAGGTATTTTCGCCGTGAGCAGCTTCGTGCTGTGTATCGGCGCGCGTAATGGAGGCGTAGTGCATATATTCATCCATGGTGATACTTGGATCATGCAATTTGCGGGCAACGGATCGACTGATCTCGGCTTCTGGGCCGATTCCTACACCAGCAGTTGAACCCATTCGCACATCCCCGCCATCAAGAGCGAGAGTCCCCAACTGACCGGCCATCGTTCAATTGAGTCTGGCAAAATCTGAAATACAGAGCAAGGAGGCGTGGAAAGAGACAAGCAGAGCTATAGCGATCGGGAGCAAGATACTTTATATTCGGAGCGGCACGCCATGCTTATCGAGATCATCGGTGACATGATGGTGCTCAACGAAGGAGATAACGCGCTAAGGTAGGTAGCTTGAAATAGGAAGGTGATGGAACACAATCATGATGCTGTTTGCTCGGTCCATGCCTGTCTCACACGCTGTGGTCTAGATCTTGCATGTATGCAATAACCCAGCTTGACTTGGATTAGCAGATCATATGCAGATAAGGTGAGCTACGTATGACCTGATGGTGGGGCAGACGAGGGATTGCCTGATCAAGTACCTTAGCAAGCATCCGTTTCCCCGCAACCCAAGGAATGTTGTACTGTAGTACTGGTACGTACTACCTTACCTAGGGACCCAGGACTAAGGTACGTACGGAGGTGGTGTACGATGATAAGCTTCATAGCTCGAGTGCACGTCGGCGTGTGGAGACTTAGCCCGATGGAGCCATGGCGGTACTATTAGGTATCTTCCCAGATTCAGATTTGGATCGATGCAGTCAGTATTCCGTACCTACCTACCTGTCAGGCACGAAACCATCATGAACCGTCAGCAGTAAGGTAGCCAACCGCATCCGAAGAGATAAGGTATCTACCTAGTCACGTTGCGTGTAATTCACCTCGGCGTGACAGAGTCAACGTACCTTGCTGGACTTTGCAGACGTTGCTTTCGAATTAGGTGTCTTGGTAGCTTGCACGGCGTGCCAACAAGCTGTCATATATAACCTTGGAGATCGCCTCCGCTAATCTGATTAGAGAACTGGCCGCACCTGAAAGATTATCAAGAACTAACCTCTTGCATACCTATCTTGGTATGTATCGAATCCCAAGGTTGTCAAAACATCTTGGATTTGAAAGATTGCCTTGATATACATAGTCTTCCCTTCTCCATTAGGAATTCTCCCTATACAAAAGCGGAGAAATCAAAGCAAGCCGGAGGACGGTCAAGGGTTCGAAGAATCAGAATACGAGGTCGGAGAATTATAATACAGATCATAAGAAGTTCCTATTTCTTCAATCGGTTGTTTCTGCCCTGTTCGTTTTTCCGTCCTTTGGAATAGCTCTCAAACTATAAACGGGTCTTGCAACTTGGCTGAATGTAATTCCCGACTTGAATGCTCTGATTTGTTTGTTCTGCTACTGGCAGTCTTGCTTGACAACCCTACGGCGCAAAGCAGCCCCTGCGACCATTGCTGCATTCCCCGAGAGTCTGACTGATTACATATAACAACCAGCAACTTTACCCATGGTGTGATCCTTACGGTCAAATCCTTCGTGTCTCACCATGCACTGAGAGTGAACTCGAATACATCGTGACGCGCTTTCCGGAAGTAAAAGAAGCTGATCGGTTAGCTATATACGTCGACTTGTCGCGGTACGATCTAGGCGACGGACATAGCTCATATAACAAGGTTCCTTTTTATTTGTTGTTCAGTCTTGGGTGCTAAAAGCTGAATGTCCCGTGTCAACCTCGAGCTGCGAGCGCTTCAAGGGGCATCTTCTCGATGCCCTCGTAGTAGTGGACTATTACCCACTGCATCCTAAGCGATAGTAGACCTGAGAACCTTGACGATGGGTTTTTGTCAGTCTTCCGTTTGCTTTCCCCTCTCAAGTCGGACCGCCGATGTACTATCAGTAGAAGGCATTCAACGTTGAAGTATTAGTAGCGGAGATAATCATCAACATGGGACCGTTTAAATGAAAGACCGACGCGCCTGTTACTCTCCAGGATGAAGTTGATATAGCTCCGGGGGCAAAAGAAGATTGAAGAAGCGTCCACGGTAGTAGATCGAGGCACAGTGGAAGAGGTTTCGGAAGATGCCCGGAAATTATAATCACTAGTTATGAACCGTACAATGAAGGTTGGGAAACCAAGGTAAGTAAAACTGTTTCATTTGCTCACAAAATCTTAAAGTGTGATGTACCATTATAGTCGGACCAGGGAAATAAATCTCAAAGCATATCTCACCGACGGTTAGGATCCCAAGAATGTAATTGACTCGCAGTTGAGGAGAGAGAGGAGACGAAGCAAACATAAGTGAATTGCAGGAAAATAGACGACTCAAGGCATTTTTAGGCAACCATCGATCACTATACGCATATGGTGCTAACCAAACGGAGTTTGTCGATTGTGGTTGGGGTGAGTTTCATACAAAAGTCCGAGAAAAAGTTGTTCTATCTAATGTCTGGGACGCCGCTATTGCCTCTATCGCACAACTTCTGTTCTGGGGTATAACGCAATCGTATCTGGAAAAGCAGAGGGAATGGGACCAAGTGAAATCCTGGGTCAAGGCTCCATACGCCAAATTGATGCTGGGCTCATGCTCGCTGCCCGATAACAATCAGTCTCTCTTGTATTACGATAGCTCATGACGGCGCATCATGGATTACCACAAGGAGGAATTTTGCATCTAATAAACAGCGTTAGCATAGATTGAATTATTTTAAAATTTTCAGGCTATGACCGAAAAGAACTGACCTGGAACGATGACTATCTCGTTCTTGCGAGTTCTCAGTCGTAGAAGTTTCACCTCGTCTTCGTCGTCCATCCCTTCCGCAAATTCTCGAGCGCCCGAAACGAATGAGAACACCATCCTCGCCACTTCTTCGGCGTTTCTACCCTCGTTACTTCTGTTGGTAATACCGTCATAGTTAGCCTCGACATTCGATGGCTCAACTGGTTTCCCGCCATCGCCGTCTTGAGCCCCATTCCCTAATTTTGGGGGCGCAGAGGCTGCCAGGAGGCCACTGCTGTGAATGATCGATCCATCAGCTTTCGAAAGGACTAGTGTTGACTGGACACCAGGTTTGGAAGCTAGACGTGACAGGTTGTCTAAAGTCGAGGCAGGCTGAGCCTAGTTTAGCATTAAACAATGCCTGGCGGAAATTTATAGACCCACTGTAGCATGTGCCATCTCTACTGCTTTCTCTTAGGGAACACCATGCAGTACTATGTGAATGCAAAGAAACAGGAGGCCTTTTCCACTCTGCAGGAAGGGCGAAGCGTGACCTCCTTCGAAAAGCGCGTAAATACAAAGGCCCTCAATGACGGTGAAAGCTGTGATAGAGCCTAGAAGAAAGTACCAGAATAATTCGTTTTGTTCCCTAGCCAGGAACCGGAGCCAGAGGGACTTCAGAAGATGGACAATGGTCACGTAAGACAGGATAAGAGGGAACGGATCGGACTCAGAGTACGTAAAGGCGTCTTGAGCCGCGCTGTGTAGGAGGCTAGGAGTAGTTAGGAACCGATCCCGAGTTGTATAGCTGATGTTGAGGAAGTGTTTGTCTCCATAGAAATTCATCGCTCTCGCTACTTTGTGTCCGCAGATCCTTGTAGGCTCGTCTACACTCTACCTTCCCATCTTCCTGACTTATTGACGAGCAAACCCCACGATGGGTTCAAGCGTGAAGAAAAAGAAGGACAAGAAGAAGGACTTCCAGGTATGTCGTCAGCAGTGGTGGTTCGTTCACCCAGCCATTAACCGAATTGTCTTAGAAACCAAAGCTCAGAGTTGGGAAAGCGCGGCCAAAACCGACCAATTTTACAGACACCAATTTCAAGTCTAAGGGTTAGGTTCTCAGACGGGGATCTGTTGAGTATGTAGCTAAGTTTTTGCACCAGGCATCGTTCTCAATCAGCAATCCCTCAGCACCACCGCCCCCTCCACTACTGCCCAATTCTCGCACCACTTGTCATTATTGTCATCTCGCTCGGACAGTCAACGCAGGGATTCCCTCAGTTATCTTGCAACTGCAATCGCGACACGGCCTGTAAACGCACCGTTGCAGCAGCCCGCGAGCGTTATCCTACCAAAGCTCCTACCGCTCATCCTTGACGGCAGCAACAGCGTCCGAGCACAACTATTGAAATTGCTTCGCACACTTCCCTCCCACGATGTCGAGGAACATGTTGACCAGCTACTACTTTACCTCCGTGCAGGCACTACGCACTTGGCAGCCGACATACGAAGTTCCGCTTTGGATATACTAGGATGGGCGTTGGAGAGCGCTGGTCAAGAGCTTGTCTCATGCGCTGGTGGCTGGGTGAAGACGCTGAAATGCCTGCTGGCAATGCTTGGCTGGCAAAATGAAGCTTCAGCCGCGGCTTGGTCATCGAGCAAAGCGTCCTTTGGAAAGGCGGGCACAGAGGGCAAAGCACTTGTGAAGGGCCTCAATACCCTTGCAGCAATACTTACGGCCGGCCTTTTATCTCCAAAAGAAGATGATTTGAAGAGCTTGGAGGTTGTGGGATTTCCCCTGTGGCATGTCGAACAACATCTACTATCTAAAAGATCGAGCTGTCTAGCACATCTCAATTTATTCGGGGCACCGAGGGACGAAGAAAGCGAGGTCTACGAGGATAGAGAAGACAGACAACGGATCTTCCATCTAAGATTCCAGCAGGCGGTTGGAAAAGGACTTGAGAACGCCAAGGGAGAAGGAGGTGAAGTTGGTCGAGCCGCTGCTGGTGTAAGAAAGGTAATGGTGGAAGGTATGAAAGATTACGAGACGGGTTGAGCTTTGCTTTCTGAAGGAGTTCATCATCTAAGACACCCGACAGAGTCGCTGCTATCGTTTCATCTATACCGCTGATTCGATACATATTGGAAAGAAATAAGCATGCGTTCAAAAGGAGCTGGCCCCAGTTCTAGCCGAGAAAACGAGATGAGAAAGAGAGGAAGGTGGAAGGATTTTAGCGCAGTGGGATACAGTTGTATAGACGACGGGCGGGAGAGTATGACCCTGGATGGGCGATATGAGGAGAGACTATCAGTTGAGAGCATGAGGTAAATCAAGACCGCAAGGTGTAACAGATTCGCCGCAAAACCTAGTTCATGCTGCATTGCAAAGATCTGTCTAGTACATCGATTGTGTATCCGCTCCTTGAAGAACATCCTCCTCGTGAATGTGAATCCCCCATTGAAATATCCCACAATCTTCAAAAACGACTTCTGCAGCCCGGAGAGAGGATAGAGCACAGAGGACAGGCTGAGGAAATGGCTGCAGAAAACGCATGGAGAGGCTCACTATGCCATGTAGGTGCTCGGATCCACTCCACCCTCTGGAAATTCTGGCAGCGCCACCTCAAATCTCTTCTCAATCGACTTCAGGACCTCCTGGTCCGCCTCACTGCTCACAAACGTAATACTCACCCCTCTCCCTCCGAAGCGTCCTGCACGACCAACGCGATGTAGGTAGGAGTCGGCATCGGAGGGGAGGTCGTAGTTGATGGCGAGGTTGATGCGCTCAATATCGATGCCACGACCGAAGACGTCGGTGGCGACGCAGATGCGCTTGTTGAATTCTTTGAATTCCTTGTAGCGTTTGATACTAGACAGTTTTTATGAGGCTGGTCTCACCTTTAGTGTGATCGTGAAGGACTTACCGCTCTTCCTGACTGACACCGGAGTGAACTGCAATACTAGGGAAATTGCACTCTCGAAGCAGTTTGTCCAGTTCTGTTGCTCGGAGGGTGCTCTTAACGAAGATGATGACTTGGTTGAATTGCATTTCGTCCAGCAGCTCGTTTAGCTTCCGGTTCTTCTCTGATTCGCTGAGCTTAATGTAATATTGTTGCAGACCTTGAAGAGTGAGCTTAGTGTCGGCGAGTTCAATGTCAATATAGATTTCTAGAGGGTTCTGCATAAATTTCTTGCAGATTGGACGAATCTCTTCGGAGAGCGTAGCGCTAAACATCATGACTTGCTTCTGGGTAGGCGTGGCTCGGAAGATATCCTGGACGTCGCGGCGCATGTCTATCATATTGGCTCAGCTAGAACCCGGGGGCAGTATGGTGGAAGTGTCATACCTATCTGGTCCAGCATCTTGTCGCATTCATCAAGGACAAACATCTTGACATTACCGAGGCGGAGCTTCTTCTCTCGTACAAGAGCGTTCATTCGACCTGGGGTCGCAACGATGACGTGGGGATGGGTGTCCTTGTTCGATAGGATCTCGAGATCCTTCTGCATGGGAGTTCCACCGTAAAAGACCGCCGTCTTCACTTCTGGCATGTACTTGGTGAACCGAGCGTATTCGTTCTTGATCTGGTATGCAAGTTCTCGGGTGTGACACATGACGAGGACAGAGCATTCGCCTTGCACAGGCTCGATTTGCTGGAGTGTTGCTACCACGAAGATCGCGGTTTTTCCCATACCAGATCTAGCCTGGCAGAGGACATCGCTTCCGAGGATCGCTTGAGGAAGGGCAACTTGTTGGACTGTAATGAGACGATGCCGAGGTTAGATTTGTTTCGCCAAAAGAGGTAGAAAGATGCCCAATCCATCTCAAGTCCGTCCATCTTGCAGTGATACAATAGTGGATAGAAGGCTCGCAAAACTCTGTCGAAACCAAGCAAACATATCGTGCAGCTTAAAAGGAATATGAGGTAATCTTTTAAGACAAGCTGGACGCACGCGCAGGCGGCCTCGGAAGTCTCTGGTATTGCGTCCTTGAAAACCTCAATCATTGTGATCATTAAAAACGATGACAAGAACGACGAGATCTTCTCGATGCGCCATCGATTCGATGATACTACCTGCAGGCGAAATACAGCGTAGCTAGATCCAAAGAGACTTCCTCGAGCCGCCTGCAAACCCGACGGCGTAGCGGAGCGAGCTTTTTCTGCAAAGATGGACGGACGGATGGACGTGGCAGGCACTGGGAGGAGCTTGGGGGAAAAGTTATGACTGACCCTCCGATGGATGCTCGAAACCGCAGTCGGTGATGGCCCGGGAGAGCTCTGGCTTCAACAAGAAATCTCGGAACCCAGCCGTGTTGAGACCCACATGGCCTTTACCTCCAGACACCTTCATATCGCCCGCATTCACGGTGCCATTGGTAGCTGCGATTGCTGGCTGAGTAGCCGCTGCCTCATTTGTTTGGAGCTCCTCGTCCGAATAATCGATAAGGTCTTCTTCTGCCGACATTTTATTGAGATAGCACCGCTCAGGCTGTATTCAAGTGATGGTCAGGTAAAAATATGTTCAGGTTAGGCGGCAGTAGTTTGGTAGCGGCAAGATTAAGGTACTGCTTGCGGACTCTGGTAAACCAGATATTTGGCGAAAGTACGACAGAGATTGGTTGCAGAATACGGACGGACGAGCTTCGAATATGACCGCAAACAGATGAGATGTGATGGTGGCTGAGAAGGTGAGGAAGCATGGAAAGATTCGAAAGAAAGGTGAACAGCTGAAACTCGACAAGCACTAGTCCTGTTGCGGCGTGCCCGCGTCCCTGGGCAGTTGTGAATTGTAACACGGTCTTCACCTTCCAGACACCAAATCCTTTACACGAAATTACCGTTGTTCAGTTCCGTCATCGACCAGCTTGATGGACTCTATGAATGGTGTTCCATGACGAAGTTCACGGGAAAGGCCTCGAAAGGCGATTTGAGTGCTCCCCAGAAACATATAAACTCAAGGATATCCTATCTTTATCAAGCTGCTACATATTTGATTAACAATTCGATCGGTCAACAGAGGATCCAAACCGTATGCGCGAATATTAGGAAAGGTTCTACTGGGCTAAACGATGGCCACCGGCAAGGCAAATCAGTAGCAGTGTATGGCTCTGAGTCCCCAGAAACCAATGTGACCAGTGGAGAGGTGTCCACCCTTCCTATGTCCGACACGGTCGGATTACCTCGTCACCTTTTATCACATGTCCGCGCCGTGTCTAGGAAAAGCCAAATTCGGCTCTCCCCTACAATAAAACAATCCATTTGCAAGCGGTGTGATGTCCTGCTCGTGCCGGGCTCTACATCAACGGTGCGAACGGAGAACAGAAGCCGTGGTGGCAGAAAGCCTTGGGCCGATGTCCTTGTGGTAACCTGCAACCTTTGTGGGACTACCAAACGCTTTCCTGTTGGAGCAAAACGACTTCCCCAGCGATTGCAGAGATCCAATGAAGCTGGTGGACGACTTATGCAAGACCAAGTTGCTCATGTGGACAATCATGGCCAAGCGCAGGCCACGGCTGAGGAGCTGCCGGGAACTACACCCTAAGTCTTATTACGCTTAGGAATGCCGGCCCTGCTATAGCAAAGCCCTATCTGGCACCAGAGCCATATCAGATCCCATCATCTCGTAGCAGACTAGATGAACTTTGTGGAGCTTGATGACCCACAGGTACTCAGTAGGTGCATGTACCTGAAGACGAACGCTAACCCAACCTATAGAATGCATGAATACAACCTCCAACCTCCAACATCATATAACTCATTGCTTCGGGTATTTGGAAGTGGTGGTGTCGCTTGGGCCACGGTATAGGCTGCGGAAGGTGCATTCCATACCTTCAGGTAGTCTAGCTAGCTACAGCTACGGGAAGATGAATTCAATCCAACTTCGCTGGCCTGATCATGACATAATGGGGGTGGATCCCTTCAAGTCCATATTCCGACATATCCATATCGAGGGTCTCCACGTCCTTAAAACCCATGCTGAGGTACAACCGATGACCCGCGGGAGAGCCCTCCAAATAACAGAGCAACCCAGCTTCATCTGCAATATCAATACCCTGCTGCACCAGCATCTTTCCTGCTCCTCTGCGGTGGTGTTTCGGGTGAGTCATCAGCATGTTCAGCACTACAAAGAATGCATTAGAGCATCTCTGAATCTGAACTTGCTCACTCGTACTCACAGCAATGCGCCTTTCCGCCCATAACCCTCTGCCTTTTCTCGATGATACCGAACATGAATGCATTCGCCGCTTTCACATTTGTCCCTTCATCCCATTCTCTTGTCTCCTGCTTCTTCCACTCGCTCTCCGGTCTCTCGGACTTATACATGTCCCATCTTGCAAAAGCGATGATCTCATCGAGGTCGGTGTCGACAACCTTCATGATCAATGATGAGGTGTTCGTGAGCATTTCTTTAGTCCAGCGTTCGACCGAATTGGTTCTCTGCTTCGGTCCAGGGGTTTTTGGGATCATAATCCGATCCCATGGATCCTCGGACAAAGCAGCATACATCACTTCGACCATCCGGTCTATGTCCGTCTCAACAGCTTTATCGAGAACTAAAGGCATGACCTGGCCGCTCTGAGTTAACTTCTTCTGAATACTTAATAACTTGTATGAGACAAGAATGTTTCTACAGATCTTAGAAAGCTTCTACGACGCGCTTCGGTGTGAGTCATAGAAGGCATCCTTATGAGGCGCAACGTGTCAATGCGAAACAGTCCCTTATCTACCTAAAGTACTCTGCCGCGCTTCTCGCTTACCGCATTCTTCCGTAAGCAACCCTGGCGTGCCTGGGAATGGAAGTGATCAGAACACCTCCGTCAGGGAGAAGTTGCTGCGCTACCGCTACTTCACCGCAATCGATGTGTTCGAGCTGGCACATAACATTCACTCTTATATCTCCGCTAAGGTACCTTAGGTGTCTGATACCACAACCCGATGCATAGCTCTATCTTCGCTGTATCAGCCTGCGCTTGCATATTTCTATATTTGCCTTGGCTTTACAAGTTCTATTCAGGTACTACACGTGTCTTCGCAGATGTTGGGTCCTGGGATACCTGTAGCTAAACAGTTTGGTATTGCCCACTTAGTGGCACAATGGAAGAAACTGGAATGGATATACGTCTGGGTGGATAGGGTGTATGGGTTCAAAAGCTGGTAGAGTAGTGAAAGGAGGCATCGGGGTATCGCCGGGAGCCATGTTGACACAGTCTACATGGCCAATAGTACAGATGGGTGCCTAATATGCGGAGATGCTGATCTTGACTGAGATCTCAGATGGCATGACATGCTGAACAATATCGTAGGTCATCCTGCTGTTTGAATTGTCTCTGACGCGCTCCCCACGTTCTTTGCGACTCAGCTTCTAATAACGTTAGGCATGCTTGCTCTACTTCTCAAATGTGACCTTGAGCTCGTCAAGTAGTGGAAATGTTTTAGTGAGGGCGTGCTGCTGCAAAGAGAGCATCCGTTTCACAATCATTGACGACAAATTCAGGACCATCCACACATCATATTGAGCTCACAACAACTGGATCTTATGCCAACCCATACTCTACATTTACAATAGGTACCAGCTGCGCACTTGCCGCTGTCATCCTTTGTCTCCGCGCTCCAGCCCGTTGAAGGCAAATTTCTGGGTTACGCAGATCCATTCTCAAGTACACTGAACATTCTCACATTGACCGCTTTCATTCCAGTGTTCACGATGGCGACATGACTCCCATGCTCACTACCCTCTCTCTCTTCTCTTCCCCACGCCCCCTCACCCTCGCATACTCCCCCCACTACGCACCTGGCGAACGTTCCAGATCGTTCCCATGAGCGGCTGCACAACTTTCGAACGTCTCAACCGCCCTATAAATGCTCCGCACCAACCTACCAAAGACTACCAGCGAACAAACCCAGATCTACCCCACCAGAAGACCCCAAACCCGAAACGAGCCCGCCATGACTGCTTTACAGCAGCCCACCACTTCTTACGCATGAAATGTCAGCAGCGGTATTGTTGCCGTGCCGAGTTGTACCCCAGCGCCCGGTTTTAGCCGTTTGTGGGAGGAAAATTCAGCATTGGTGAAGAGAAGGGGAAAATTGGGGATTCCAGAGGAGTCTGCGGTCTCAGTGAGGCGCGGTCGACAAGATCAAGTTTTTGTATCAGCGAGCTAGGCTCCCGGGCTTTGTGGTGCCAGCTTTTGAGAAGATAAGTGGTTTGGAGTTGTGGTGGTATGTAGATATCCAATCCGTCTAAGCAATCCCAATCTGCTTTATGGCTTTATTCTGATCCCTGTGCGCCATTACTTCCATCTTAGTAGAGAGTGTGAATTGGATATTCTTGGTCAGTCTTAAGCAGAACAGTTCATCCATTTTCCCTCATGCTTATCATCACCAACGCTGACCGATATCACACCCCCAACCTTCCTGTTTTGTATTCCATACTTTACCTACCCAAAGCAGATTACTACACGCTCCTGGACTTGCACTACAAAATTTCTATCCACCACCGCTTACTTCGCCTCCAAAATCCCACCCCTCCCTATCAATGGATTTCTTTTTCCTTTCCGCTTCAAACCGTCCTAAGAAAGTTGTCACTAACTTGGAAGCCCCCTTTGCTCGAATCTCTTTTGTTTGGTTCCCCGCTTACCAAATTACTGCAACGAATAAACCCTTCCATCTTCCTAAGATACATGAGTCAATGAGGAGAAATTGCTGGGATGGTACATGCATGGTGGTGACTATAGCTTGAGGACAGTCGCAAGAATGGAGGAGAGCAGGAGTTCTTGGAGGGGGAAGGGTTCTTTAAACTTTGGATGCTCGAAACGGGCATTCTATCGGAGCTAAGGTGAAGGGGTATGCTGCCTTCGGATATTGATGTTGGCGGTCACTCATGAGGCTAGTGGGAGGCCATAGTGGATGGCGGAATGGCGGGGGTGTTGGGGGGAGTGAGTTCATTGACTGCGGTAAGAACATGTTTATGGATGAAGTTATTAGGGGTTGGGGAGTGGGGAGTGAAGAGAGAGGCAAGAATATCACATCTTTCTTCCTTGTTAATGATGCGTTGTTGCCTATTTCTCGTTTTCTAATGATGGCGGAACGGAGACATTGTCGAAAAGACTCTCACATCTTTCAATCAACTACTACCAATCTCCTCATCGTCCCCTCGCACCAAGGCCAATTCCATCTCTGAACCTCCCGCCTATTCATCTAAACCAAACAAAGAGAAAGCGGAGCGTACCCCGGTAATTGGCCCGGGAGGCAATTAATAGGTCATGGGAGCATGTTTTGGCAGTGGAGGGTTGGCAATTTTAGCGAGGTGGGAGGATGGAAGGGGAAGAGAACAAGGGGCAAGGGGGGCAGGCATGTGTGCTAGAGGTATAAAGCTCGAGGCTTCAACGGGTTTGTCGGAAGGGGTGGTGGGCAGTACCCGTGGAGGGGGGCCGAGGGGGTTGGCGATTCGGAAGGATTTTTTGCTTGGTTTGGGAGATAGAGAGGGGTCGTGGTGATTGCTGAAGGGAGTATGTTTAAGAGACAATACCCGGGGAGAAGATGCTTGAAAGGAGAGGGAGGAAGCAGGCAGCGATGTTGGATGGGTTGGGAATAAGGCGATTGCGGATAGATGCTAAGCTTGATGAACCGAGGATTTTTGGTACAGGAAGAGATATGGTGAATAGGCGTTAGATCTGTTGGTTAGCACTTTGGGGATGGACTATCTATAACCGACCTTAATGGTAAGGTGTGTGTAAAATCGTATCATATTCCACCCAACTACCATAGCAAACAAACAAACCTGCACCTCAACTCAGCTGCAGAAATAAAACTCGGAATATCCACACGAACCGTCTATCTTATCCAACCAAACGGCTCCACACCAGCAAGACCTACCCAAGCTCTCAACCTTATCGGAACCAACTCTCGTCTGGCATCGCCCTTTCCTCGTTCGTAATCAGGCAGCATGTCAACACGCACCTATTGTTCCAAGCACAACGACCCGAGTAGAGATGAAGTGCAGATAATTATTGGTGTGGTAGAGCTTAGGATGATGATTGAGATAATTTGTTAGGATGGACTTGGCTGGTACAAGTTTTCAAGGGGGAATAGTAAGATAAAGCTCGAAGGTAGTAGTGATGGAGAGAAGAGGAAGAGGAAGAGGAAGAGGAAGAGGAAGAGGAAGAGCATTTTTTGGGGGTAGGAGATAGATTACATCTGACCGAGAGAGACAAGCGACTGCTGCTCTTGGTTCGCGCTGGGGGTGCGTAGGTAGTAGGGAGATTAGAGGGGGGAGGGTTTAGAGGACTACCTAGCAAACAGTGTGATGTTTGCAAGCCATGTTATGGGTTTTCAATCGGTAATAAGGGGTTGGTGAACGCATCGTCGATGAGGCTTTAAAAGGACGCTGAAAATTATGGGTTCGGAGGCGAGAAGTAGGGGTACACCTGTGGTTGTAGATAGGGAGGTGCTATTGGTCTTGCGTTGAGGAATTTGAAGAGGGGGGGTGGTTGTACGTTGTGAGATCTTGGAGGTGGCCATGGCTTTGTGGAGATAGTATGTCGGAGACATTTTATGGTCCAGGCTCGTCAACAAAAGATCGACGTGGAAGGCCTTGCAGGTTTGTGAGTTATTATAGCTTGTTGGAGATTCACGTTCAAACGCGTGGTGCAGCTGACCGTGCTGTTCACTGATCAATGGCGAGCAGAAAGAGACGCTGCGTGGCAAGTCGCACAGCTAAGTGACCGAGAAGCTATTGCTGTAGATATGGTATGTTCCACGCTTGATCTATTGGCATGGCTTGTAGGAGAAGACGCGAGGGAAAGCGAGCGCTGATGGCTCGAAGGGTTTGGCTTGCAGGACAGACATTGGGTGGCTTGAATGCGAAACACTTCGAGGAAGTAGCGTAGATCTGGGTCCACGACGCTTAGCAGTAACTGTGCTGTACAAGTGTGTGCGATGAGTTGAGATGTATGATTTGATATGAGCGAAAGAAGAAAGAGTTGGATTGTGATGAAAAGTGTCCTCCAATCGTACGGGATCGGGTTGATGACAGGAGCCGTAGAAGACAAAGTCTTTCTAGATGCCTGCATAGTTTATGTGATGTTGAGAGGGAGGAGATAGCGATTCTGTGATGTTGTAGAGTAAATTGGGGTGGTAAATCCATTTGAAAAAATCTCCAACTATTACGGAAGCAAAAAAACGAAAAGACCGCAAAGGCAGATGACAAACGCAGGAGAGAATGTAGTCTGCGGTGGAGCTCTTAATGTCCAGTACCCTCTTGCGAGGTGCTGTCATATAATCTTATATTATCTCCTAATGTCCTTCCATTGCAGTCATACAGTTTCAGTAAAAGGGAGCCATCATGCTTCAGTGCTTCCAGTGCGTGGTTCGACTCTGGAAAGGTCTGCCATTTATTAGTAGCTATTTCTAGGAGATCTCGGTAGGACTTAACGGCTGTCATGATAATGAAGGCGTCTCTCAAAGCTTCGGTGTTTTGTATAGTGGTGTTGATATCCAAGCTCAGTAGATAGTAAAAGGCACGCTGAGGTCCCCTCTCTTTTTCTTAGCTAGTAGAATCTGAGATGGACTGCTGTGCTTCTCGCTAGGCAGATAGAGAAGCTGACCGTTGTGTGGAGGTTACGATAAGGGTAACTAGAAACCTTTAGACTGGACACTTTCGGGTTGGCCTTTGTTGTGCTCAAATTGTCCTTCGCGGCTTCAACTAGGCCTCCTAAGGCCCAGGTCTCTACAATCATTCCAGTGTGTTGCGTGACAGGGCTCGGTCCTTCGCTTTGCATCATCGTTACCAACCTGAATGTGCAAGCGATTATGACAGCACGTCGTAATAGTTGATGAAACAAATCCGCTATATGAAATCATGTTGGGATCCGCCGGATCCGCAAACTGAATGCTGGCTCAATCCACGAGGGCCTCAAGTCCTTGTAATGTCCGGAACTCCTAGTCTTCTGTGATGACAGACGCTTTGGTCTTTTTTGGGCAATCGCTAGTTTTTCGGTCTTTTCGACCTGCCGTGATCTTGACATCAAGATATTAGAGCTGGGAGTGAGACTGCTCCGTTGACTAAAAAGTGCTGCCACAGCCCAACTTCTTGCGTGGACAACGAGATGGCGTAGGAAATTGTGAGACGCTACTTTTTATTCTGATAATCCTGGTCGATGGACAAATGGCAAAGAGGCCGCTGCTGCTGCGGTTCAATTCCACATCATCCAGCTTGTATGATTGTGGGGAAGTCACCAATTGAATTGGCATTGAAGTTGACAACAAGGGCGTTGCACGGCCGACTTAGCTATAGGCACCAAGATTGCGTCAACATTGCTGACAGAGAGACTCGCTACGCGGTGGCGTAACGGAGTCTTGTGGAAAGCGGCTGGAACACTCCATTACTCGTCACTGCATGTACCTGCGGAAACTCTTCCAATTCTCCAGACACTTGAAGCTTCAGTGGATCTCGATCTGGCGTAAGAAGCCAGGAGGCTTTCTTTGGGGGCTGCATAGGACCAATCACATGCAAGACCTTGTCTTTCGACTTTGCTGCTCTAACAGCCCCCCCTGGGAAACTTGGCCCATCAAACAAGGGAGCAAGGAGCTACCTTCACGGCCCACTCTCCGATAAGGTAGGGAACGGAACGACCGTGAGAAGTGTTGATGATCGCTTCGGCTCCGTCGTTGCAGCTCAACGTTCTATGGAATATAACCTGTCGATTAGGGCAAGATCACATAATGGTACATACATCCGCAACTGGCCCATGTGAGTGGCGATCTTCAAGCCCATGCTTGTTAGGTGGGTGGACACCGCCATGCTATATATATGACGCCTTTAGTAATGGGGCCATTCTATCACTTGTAGGAACGGTGAATGCTTCAATTCGACCTACTCTGCCGTCGTCGAGTCATTCGAATATAATATCCTCGCCTCCATGGTATGATAGACCTTGCGGTCCCTTGTTGTTGTAGCTGCACGAATTGTCAGTGTAGCACACTCGGATCGTGATTGGCCCTTCTGGAGAACCCAAATCGACCAAAAGTCCGAGAGGAACGGCACCATCTGCCGCTTTCACTTTTGAGCCAATGGACGATATAAGATTAGTTGAAAGCATTTTTGTCTATGATACACCTCTAAACCGATTGCTGAGGGTTCGTGTTATGCACATCATTCGAAACCACGTATGCTGGATGAGCGACGATCTGAGCGCCTCCGATACTAGTTCTCAAGGGATTTCTCGGATTCCTAGCTCGCACCTGAAGAAGACTGGGGCTCTCCTAGGTCTACCTGAGAAGCGGTCTAGATAATTTCAGATTATGACGAAACGAAAGAGCAAAGCTGGTCATTCCACACTAAATCAACTATGATCGCATTTAGTCCGTTCCACCCTTCAAGATTGATAGACTGCTATGACACTAGGTAGTACTTAGGCGATCCAGAACCGGAGCACGGTTATATCGAACACAATATCAAATTTATCCCAATCCCAATCCGAAGCAAAAGTACAGTGAGACAACTTCACCAGAAAATAAGTTTTTGACAAAAACTGACTAGGAAGAAGTGAAAACGATGACGGAAACACTGCGGGTCACAGAAGCTCCATGGAACACCTTGATGCATACTGATGTCCATGCTGGACGACGATCGAAAGGTCACAAATTTGGAGGCCCATGTACATCACGGGGCTGGCCAGAAGCTCACTGGCAGAGTTGAGACTGGTACTGACGCATTCCGGAGACACAATGCGTCTGCACTGCACAGAGTCGTGCTCATGGTCAAAAGATTGTGAACCGAATACGATGCCGGGTTTCAAGTGAAGTGCCTGGTGTATTCCTGGATGTTTAAAGGAAGCAAAGGTATAAGCGACATGCGCCGGTAGAGCAGTTTAGGAAGGTCGCAGGACGGATGATGATTATACTTCGTAGTAGGTACATGAGACAGGCTGGGCGTGGCGGTGCAAGCAGAGCGGATGAGACACCGGACAACCTAATCATAACCACGAAACCTCCTTGGTGGTGCCAATAGACTACTCAACTCCCTGTGGGGTTCATTTTCCCACCAGCTGGAATTGAGGGTCAACAACGTGTCAGGTGCGTATGCGATCGGATACATCCGCCAACGCCACACTCTGTAGATCTTGCTATAATCCGTACATGGAGAATACGGGGAATTTATATGCGCAGGAATGAAGACAGTCGTGCTTGCAGCCTGAAACAAAATGGTTTCTGGGAACAGGTATCGTGACCACTCACCTCTTCCCCCGGAGTAGACATATGGGCGATCAACCTGTAAAGCAAGGACACGACATCTGAGTGTTCGCAATTGCTCCAGATTCGACCTTTTAATTGCCACGAAGATATCTGGGCAAACCCTGTACATTATTACGTCCGTAATATACCTATCTAACAAAGTTACCTTAGTGGTTATCGGAGAATTGCTCGCACGTGGTACATTCGCATCCGAGAGATCGGACGGATACCTTAGTCTATGCTTACTTTACCTACCTTACCACGCTCCCCTACTGTATGTATCATGGTACGGAGTATTTAACTAGTTGTGTATTGGTTGATATTCGCGATACGCTTGGCAGCACTCCGTACTAGCAATCATTACTGTTTCAGGACTGCTTAATTCGTCTATTCGCATGGCAATGATAACGATGACGTATTGTGGCATGACCGACATCAGATATAGACAAGAGGATGCACAACGGTCGTTTTGATGGTGGGGATCGCGAGGCCACGATTGACCGCCGAATCCTTTGTGCTCCTTAGTAAGAACCCTCTCCCAGCAAATTTGGTAGCGAAAGCCGGGGGACGTACGGACCACAAAGCAGTCAGTCCCAAAACGTGGGACATCGCAAGGAGTCGCCGCAAAAGAAACACTTAGAATATTGATGGCGCAACAGGAAGCAAGCCGTTGGGCTGTGGATCTGCAAGGTACGGAAGCTTGAACCCACAGATAAGGAGTGTGGGAGCTTGTTGCGATGAGTGCGCGTGGTACGGCACCGAATCAACTGGGTGGTGATACTCTCGTATGATTCTGGTTCAACCAACAAATGGTCATAATCGTACCTTAAGTGCTCTTGCTTCTATGGAAATCATACCAATTCCTTCTGGCGCATATCCTTTCCTTCCAGATCTGCAATGCTAAAATTCTCTAGGCTGTGTTTTTACTTTACGGATGTATGATCATTACGCTGACGCTGATCCATCCACGTGCGAATTGTCCTCGTGGGCACCAGGGATCTATTTCTAGCAGGCCTTATCGTGATTGAAGCTTAAGATACCTCCAAGGCCGATTATAGGTCGGTGCTTTCGGGGTACTCAGAGCATAAGGACTGAGCTTATACAGTAATACTTCTCGCCATGTAAAAGCTTTGGAGGTCCAATGGCGTCAAAGACAAGGACGGTGAGAAAGCCTGGAAAAGGGCTGAAACCTTGGCTTCTAATGATCAATAGTCAGTCCTTCACCACGTTCAATTCAAGTGTGATGATGATGACAATAATACGGTAATAATCATAATAAGATTTAAGTCAGCTGTGGGAAGTTGGAGAAATAATGGAACGACTAAGGTAGTAACAATATTAGGGATTCCAAACCTCTCGTTTAAATGTTCAATGGCGCACGAATCAGAGTAATATGCGTAAGGTAACTTTCGAAATCCCAATAAGCTGCAGCCTTGTCAGTAGTGAACTAGTAGAATAGTGCTGCGATCAGCACGAAAACGTCGCATTCTGCTGCATCGGCGTTAGTTTTGGCCCTCGCTAAACGATCCTTCGACTCCACCTCGTGGGTTGCTTACTACAGTACGGAGGTACTACTACTAAGGTAAGGTATTTACCTTAGTTACATACCTTGACTACTCTAGCACGCTGCTTGGCCCACCGCAACTTTCGGACGCTTCCATGTTTGTCTTACCGAGACCTTCTTTAGCCGCCCCATCTTCTCCAACAGACTGCACCGCTACACCGTAATCTTCCTGTTTACCAAGTTACCATACCTGACCGTGCCTCGTCTGCCTAGTGTATGTATTATTGATGCCCTATCTCTTCCTGTTCACGTGGCAATGGAGATTGCTCCAAATCCCTGGGAACGCAAGGACCACGCGGAGAACCCTAGAGGCCCAGGGTAAAATGCTCTACCCTATTGGCGCTCGCACCACCTTGTCCATCGAGGGTACTGGTAGACCTTTCTATATTGGCATCAGGATCCGATGATGCATGATGAAGTGACCAGAGGGATCAGTACACGCAAGCGATCCAGCTTCTGCTTGCCAATCATCCATTGAGGACACGAGGTGAAAATCCCCGACGAATTCCATGAAGCAAGCGGCCAATCATTGCAATATCCATACAAGAAAGGCTGGACTTCATCGTCACACCAACTCGAGATGGTGTCGACGGCAGTGGCTTACTTCGGACAGCTAAGGCCGACAGCTTTGGCGCGATTGGCTGAAAGACCAGGTCCTTAGGCACCCTTGTTCAACCAAGTCCTGCGTGCAAGAGGCGTATGCTGTCTTTCAATCGAAAGGTCCACCCCCAAAGTGTGTGCCTCGGTAGCAATGGACAAGCATGACCATCTCGCTCACATTCAGGAACTGAAGAACAGACTCATCCAAAAATCTCCGCTGCGGACAGGGTTAGCCTGATCAGTCAGGTCTAAAGAGCCGACGGGGGAGCACCGCTGTATTACTTATTTGCAGGAAAGGGCGCATGTAAGAACAGGAAGCAAGGATTTGGGTGAACGATAGCGAACTATCCAACTAAGTACCCTAACTTACTAAAGTACGTGTACGTTGGTGATCCTTCTAGGACTTGCTGTTAAGCCTGTTACATACCTATGCCGCCAGTGCAACCCACTAGTTAAATCAGGTACTCACGTACCGTACCGTACTTTTGTACTTGTACTTTTACGAACCGAGCAGTCAGTCAGCCTTCTACCGAAGAGCACGAGTGAATATCAAACAAACGGTCGCGGTGCAAACGAAGGGATTAATGGACTTCTTTTCTTTTGCCGACAGCGATTGATTTGCTGATCCGGACTATCGTTTGTTTCGAACTCGAGTCAGTGCTCACTATGCCACGTTGTCGTCCATGATTCCACCCATTATTCACGCATCTGGTTCCGACGCTTCCCATCATTGGCTCAGCTACCAATCCATCTTTCTGCTCACTTTCTATCCTCCGATCCCTCGGAACATCCCCTCCTTGCATTTGCGCCAGGCTGTAAATGGCCGGATGAGCAGCCCTGACATCTCCCCCCCTCCACCAGCTATCTTAGTACGCATTTAAACGACGTTACGCAAGATTTCCCTATAAACGTTGACTTGCCTCAAACTCTTACGATCCCCATGAGCCTTGCTACGTCTATTGTTTTGTTTCCAGCCGTGCCACTCTTGAAGACGACACAAATAGAAACTAAGAAGCACGTCTCACCCGTGGCTTGGGGTAAGGCAACAGACCTGAAACTTGGCCTGCAGATGATCTTGCGGCGCATCCTTGGCCGAACCTTTTCTAAATCTATCTTCACTGCGGGGAAAGAGATATTAGACTGAAACGGCATTCCGATACTCGGTTCGACTTGTCCGATCGACTGTCGAAAGGAGTAAGAAATATATAGCAGGTACCCATGGTGTCGGCGCAAGGCCAAAATTCCCACTCGCCTATGGATAACGGCCCCGGGTTTTTGTCTCCACCGTTCGGGAGCCAAATCAACATACCTCTGCCAGGTACACCCCACTCGACACTGCCTTTGACTACACAGCGGCGGCGGAGATCATCCAAAGGATCCATAACATCCACCAAGCTCAAGCGGTCCGTATCGACACCCAACGTTAGGGGACTTGGAATCGCGGATGCAGGCATGTCTCTGGCCGACAAGAGACGCAACAAGTTGGGCTATCACCGAACATCGGTTGCTTGTGGTATATGGTGTCTTTACAAGGTCAATGTACAACCGCTAATCCTTCGGATCGTAGGACACTGCAGACGGCGGAAGATACGATGTCTCCTTGCGCCTGATGACGCTCAAAATCGCTGCTCGAACTGTATCCGGCTGAAAAAGGAGTGCAATTTCTTCCCAGTGGACCAGCAACCCCAAATAGAACGAAGGCCCCGTACAGCTTCTAAAGCAGAGGCCAGATCTGGCGATGCGTCGGCTTCTTCTTCATCATCACCCGCTCTAGGTGCTGGTCAGAATGTCGAACAAGTAGACAACTATAGCCACTACCCCCCCCTTCCACTACCAAGTCAGGAATTTTCTGCGTCTTCATCTTCAATGAGTGCGAATCCATTATCTCCCGCAAGAAGAGGTTTGTCAAGTTTCTGCGACATGTCACCGAAGACTGACAGCTGACGTCCACATAGCTTCTATCAACTCCCGCGCATATGAATTCCCTAATCACCATGAACGTCAGCACTGGGATTCCCCGTTCTTCGATCACGGCCCTGTATCGACAGGACAATCGACTCCCGAAGATGCTTCCCAAGCCTACTGGAAGCTTGCCGAGTCTCCAATGACACCAGTGTTTCCCTCTCAATTTCAAGGCCCACCCAGTTCAACGGCCCATCATCCTCGAGAGTCTGTGGGAAGTTTTACGACCTTTGCTCCGCCAAGAGAAGACCATGGATGGCCGATACCCACTCGGTCGATGTCTTTTGGAGGTTATGTCGAGGATGTGGCTGGACATTACCCCAACCATTATCACCATGGCTTCCAAATGGACTTCCGCCGCCGAGCATCAGAGATGAACCCACCATCCTTAGTCACCAGCTCAAATTCTTCGAATACCTCGATACCTGAAGCACACGTAGCACCACATTCTGCGCCCGTTTCGAGTCAACCACCGCATCATTTCGTCTCTCCAAGTTGGAATCATCTTCCTGGGCACTCGCACGTGGGCAAGACGCCAGACTATAGTGCGTGGTACTCAGAGCCGGCCATACTAGCACAGGTTCAGGAGGAGGATGTGGCGCCTCCCTTTGGTGGAGATCCTGCTATCTTGTATTCAAGCCCCGGACTCCACTGAAGCTTCTTATTCCGCCAGCCTATATCCGAATCACCCGCAAGGCTTAGTACCAAGCAGAATCACAAAGTTCTACGTCATAACCCGTTTCAAGTCAGCGAGCTTAGAACACAGTTATTAATTAAGGCATAAGATGAAGGAAGAACATGTCGAACTGGTGAAAGGAGTAGGAGTGTTGGCGTTTGGGTCATTATACTCCAACTTGGTGATGGATACAGTGCTGCATACCATGGAAGGTAGATTCCCCCAAGACTGAAGTCAGCTTCAGCACGATTCAGATTATTTTCGTATCACCTGATCTTTTTTTATCCTTTACGAGTACTCCTATTATTTCTCGGACGAATTTCTTTACAGACGACAAGTGGCGTTGGTGAAAAGCAGCTGGGGACAGCGTAATGTACAGCAGTGACTGCACGGGATGCAGGAAGGATAGAGATTGGCGAGCCAAAATTGGCCCTATTGATACCAACATCATGATTATTGTCGAGCGCTAGGTGTTTAATGTGTTGGATGCTCACCATTTATTCGAACCATTACTGGCTTTAATCTAACTTGTGCTTTTGCATCCGGCTCATCCTTCTTCACGCAATGAGTGCCACCCTGAACCGCATTGACGGTCTGTATTGAGTATGTGAGAGTCGCACTGCTTCTATTTCAAGGAAAGAGTACTACGTTTACAGAAACCCATCAACAGCGCAATCATCTCGATCAAAGATTGCAGAGCCTCGTGGAGCCTCCTCCACCGGGGCGGCACTCTTTTCCTGATCCTCGCATCTCTCGTTTGGTCAAGACTACAAAAATGCCAAACCCAGTTCACTACGCCGCATTACGAAGCTTCCAATGCCTCTTACGATTGGGCTATATGCATTAGCTCCATACGCATACGGTGGCTGCCTTTGTATTGACACGTTGAATTCTGGCTATCGTTGTTCATGAGACAAGCTATTCATAAATCTATGAGGCGGACTCTTCTTATTAGGCACGTTTCCATACTAGAGACAAGAATGGGATTCCGAGGAGACCAACTAACTAAAATACAACAGGATGAGGAGGACGGCAGGTACGTGTTGCTTTTCGATTGCCCTATATTGCCATTGATATAAATATAAATGCCACCGTGAAGGGGCACCGGATACCTTTGCCAGCTCTACAGTGGAACATTGTTCCTAGGCGTGAAAAGCACACATATTTTGCAAGAAGACGTTGATGGCTTTGAGCAGATGAGACCACCGCGATGATTACAATTTGACAGAAGAATGGTTCGCTTCATTGTGTGCTTCAGAACAAGCCCCCGAAGAAGCAACCGGCTGTTTTCATTGAGAAGAGTCGTGCCAAAACCGAACTGGACCGAGAAACAACATCGTTACACCAAATTGGTCACCGTAGAAGTAACCCTGCCGAGCTTAGCCGTTGAACCCAATCACGTGCCCATCTCAAAAAAGCTCCTCGCCTTACTGCTGCCCAAGCCCTCCAACACCTATGGTCTGACCACTCGTAATCCTCTTAATAAACCCTCTTCTTCCCTCATCGCGATGCGATTCCCCCACATCTGCTCTCCCTCACCGAACATGTGAGGAGGTCTACACCCATGACCTCCCTTCCTGCTTCCATCCCTGACTCCCAGCTCGGTCTCTCCCAGTCCGAAGTCCACATCCTCCGTCAGCATCAGCAAATCGCCTTAGTCAACCAGAATTATGCACACTCCACCTCAACCCGAGGCCGCGGCCATTCGCGCACATCAGCTTCCACGTCGCGCGCAGCCAGCGCGGCTTCCTCTGGCCAGGGCAGGCTGGTGCTTGACCCGGGGAGTCTGGCACTCTTGGGGCAGCATTTTGAGCGCTTGATGGGGGCGATACAGAATAGGGTTGAAAGTGTACGTTCACTGCTATATGACAGTTCAAAATTAAGGGCTGCATAAGGAAACTAGACTACCTTGTCCGCCCTTTTGCTTTCCCTCACCTCTCCAACTCTCGCTGCCCATTTCAGTCTATCCGTCAGCAACATTATACTAAACAGCTATTCTCTTCAGCTTACCGCGCAAACCCAAATCTCAACCTCTACTCAGTCCTCCCGGGCCGGCAACGCAATGGCGGCAGCCGACGCTGAAATAGCACGTTTTCGCGAGATACTACGACAGATAGACGAGCTAGAGGTCGAGTTTGACAAAGTGCGACACATCCGGGACATCGTTAAGGGTTTTAGAGCCCGAGTCGAGGGGCTAGAGAGGAGGGTTGATGGGAGAAGAAGGTGAGAGAGGTAATGTTGGCGCGAGGAACAACAGAACTTTCGATTTATTTGTGCCACGACTTGAGCGAGGGTGTCTGGATTATGTGACTGCTAGGATGGTTTGACTGCAATGGGTATACCCGAAAAGCGTTGTTTTTCTTTAGATCGTGTCGCCTCACGGCATACCCTTATAATTTGTACATGCGGGTCATCTATTACTTTTCTGGCATCTTTGCATTTTCTCTGCTTCGTTGGTCTTTTCTTCAATCCTTATCATATGAGATCTGTATCAGTTAATTTTTCGTCTCATGGCTGGAGCTCAGCTTCAAGGAGGATTCATCGAGGCATTAGCGTCTTCTTCACTGGTGCTCCTCTAGTGTTCTTCCACTACAAATTCCCATCAAGGTTCACATCCTACCGTCTGAACAATACCTTTATCACCATCGACGAGTGAGTTCATATCTATACGATTGCTATTCAATCCTCGTACTGATCCTCTTTGCTATTACTTGCTCTCTATTCCTCCAGAAATTCGCAAAGCAAACCTCAGCTACCAGAAACGAGAACAGGTATTCATTGCACTCAGTCTATTCATCCTTCAACTACCAGGAGCCAAACGAGCACTAAATAGCATCCAGTCCTCTACCATTCAAAATTCATGAGGAACTTCAAAGATCAACACCCGCCTGCACAGACCCGCATTTGTTATACCTTTGAATAAACTTATCTCTATATAGCCCCGAGTTATTTGCATCATCAATATCACAGATGTTAGTATCGTTGTTCGTAGGCATGTAGACCTAAGTGCTGAAGAGGCCTACCTTTCTACAATCTAGTCCGTCTGGTCGAGCACCTGCCCTCCGTCAGTAGGTTTCTAACGTCAAAACTCCGTCAATGGAGCTTCTTACTTCGATATTCGCCCCGGCTACTAATCTAGTCGCTCTTTTCATGACCTTCGGTTACAAATCATCGCTCAAGGCAGCGCAGGGATAGCTACCTATGGCCTGTGGTGTGTTTGCGGTTTCGCCTCAAGAACAATATTCTGGTTTGTAATAAAACTCGGTGTCGTCCCACGCCGTATCATCCTCTACTAATATCTTACTATTGCGGAGACACATTATACCTCCGGTGTGGCCGTAGTGCTAAGAAGATATCGCGGGACATGTCAATAACGAAAAAGCGAACGGTTTGGACCTGAGACGAATGGGGTTCTGATAGTACCCCAGGGTTATTACATCTGGGCTTCTGTTGTTTGAATACTGTAAAGATTGGCTTTCGACAACAAACGGTATTGCGAACATTATCGTCATCAACATTGTTCCCCGCAAAAGATAAAAGTGAGCCGTCACTGGAATTCAAAGCTGGTCAAAGACTGGTCCCATCTCGAAATAAACTCGAGTCATCGGGGCGAAAATCTTCGAGAGTAGAGATCCCATAGGTCTTGAAGAATCCAGTATTTTACACGATCCCGAGTCCACGAATGCAGTGGTTGGCGGACAGGAAGTCTCAATTCTGTGAAACACTAAGGCGCCGTGTCAATTGCTCTCTCGACTCTCTTTCACGGGTTCAGTGTGTTGCAGATGACGCTTCAGGGAGTGCCTTCGTGTTTGTACATGCGTTGCAGATCCTTTCACCAGACTCTAGAGTGGACTGCCCGTTCAATTTCTACAGTCAACGATAATGTGGTCACGCATCGCCTCACAAAAGCCTTCACTAGAGAGCAACATCTCGTGGTTGCCTACTTAACTAGACCTGGCGTCATGCTAGGCTCAGGCCATGAATACAATTGCCCAATTTTCGCAAAAATGCTTATCTGAGCCGAAGGTACGATAGGAGGATTAGAACTCAGGAGTCTTACTCTGCACTGGAGGAATAAAATACGACCTAGAATCCTGAGATTAGAGACTGGAAAGTACGCCACCAACTTTCTCAGCGGGAATGAGGCTTATATCTTGCCGCGGCTACTACTACTGTTACATATTGTCACCGCCGCCGCCACCACTCGCGCAATGCCAGACATTGGCCCCGGCCAAAAGGTCGCCCGGTCAGAGGCTTACGCTACAACCTTCTTGCTGCTATCGTTCTCTCTGCGTGCCGAGTTCCTCGTTATTGACAGTGCCTCGCTCGTCATCCTCGGCAGCAAACGCAAGACCGAAGATGTTAATTTTGCCGTCACCGCCGCCGCCCTATTTGCATTCGAGGAGGGCACCCAACATGAATTGTCTCATAAAGGAATTGGCACAAGCTCTGAGCTATATTTAACATAAATGTTAGTTCATCGTTCTGATGTCGGAACTGAGAGAAGGACAATAGGCTGGTATATAGACATGTCTGCACCCTTCTTAGTTGGGCTCGCTGGAAATGGCTAAACGTTTCCTACAGAAGTCGCAGACCCTCAAAGACATTGACTCGACCGCTCACAAGCAGTCTGGGGCCTACAAACAAGCTACCAAATCTTTAACGACTAAGAAGCTTAAGAATTATGATAAGGATATAGAATTGTTGATTTCAGGCCCGAAAGCACTTCTCAGACTAATAACCAGGATGACGGCCTCGGACTGGGGCCAAATGTCGAATTCTTTATCAGATTGTCTTATTGCTGTGGCAGAACAGTTTCGGCAGAAAGTCCTGGTTCTCGTCCGGGTACATTGGCAGAAGACGTATCTGACGAGGAAAATCAAACACCATCTCTTACGAGATATATATATAGAATATACTTAACAAGAAAATATCGTTGTGGCCGAACACTATTCTCTACCGGACGCGGTCAAGCTCTATCTCTCGGGCTATTATATGAAATTATAATGAATATATCAACCAAGTAACGAACACGTCCGATAAGGGTCGCCGTGAGTCTTCTCCCCGGATTTATTTTAATACCTCAAGGCAATTCTGAACTATCACCCATCAATCTAAGGGCGAGCAACCAGGGAGACCTAATACCACACTATCAAAGAAGAAGCTGGAGAATTGGAGCAACAAACCACTCAATAGGTACGATTCGAAAAAATCTAGCAACATAGAAGATTTATGGTGTTCATTTACCACACTGGATACCTCTCACATCATCTTTACATCCATTGCGTGTGCTTCGCCGTCTTCTAATGAGTGAGGCGGTCAGTGGAAAAGCACACGAAGCCAAAGAAACTCAGTGTAGATAAAAAAAATTAACTCAATACATGGAACCGACTATTTATTTTTTTAACGCCGAAGCCTCTATACATTGGCCTCAACCCGTCAACTTTGGTCTGACCATTGGTCTTGTCGTCCCATCACCTTTCATAAGATAAGGTGACGGGTAACGGTCTAGTACAGAAATACTCGTCAAGGGAGGTGTGATTATAGATATCCGAAGATGATTCTGTGGAAGGAATGGCTCGCTGAAGGCAAAGCCAAGGCTCAAAGCAGGAGGACCTCAAAGTCTGCACGTTGTGCGTGTACGACCTTATAGGGACAGTTACATGAGAACCACATTATTGAGAGAAGGGGCCCGCAGCTGGGACGTCCCAATACATAAGATCATCTCGCTGCTTCTGTGTTCCCCCTTGCAATTTTGCATTGGCGAACGTTACCAGAGCTTGCTAGGGAGAGGGCCTTGATCCAAGAATGTTATTTTGCTACTTTGCTTGAAGGTTACGTTACTTGAGTTAACTACATGCGTTCCAACCCACAGCTATCATCTACCTTGTCTTGCACGGGCTGGAGTGTTTGTGTTTGAACGTCGAGGGTTGGCGACACATGCAAGACACCTTCCCGGAAATGACATTTGTCGTCGTCATACGAGAGACATGATCAAGACTGATTTGAGATACAGAGCTTCAGAATGTCGATAAACTCGGATACCGGAGAACATTGACATTGCATATCTACACACGGTTCCGCTTAAAATCGATGCTGGATCCTGCTACGACGGACGTAGACTTGCTGTACAATCGAATGTTTGTGGAAGGAGGCCAAGGAATCTCATCTTTGTTTGGGACCTCACGATCTTACAGAGATTCGCGCACAAGAGCATTCGCATATTGGGATCGCTTTATTTCACAATGTCACTTCCCCCCCAATCATTATAAGATGGTCGATCAACTGAATCGAACCATGAAAACCGATAAGATAGGTGGACCTAGATATGACCAATGCTGGTGCCTGATGCCGATACACCCATAACTGTCCTAAAACCGCCAATTCAAAGACTACGACGGTCGCGCTCAGTTCAAGTAGCTAGTGGCTCTCACATAATCAACTACTAGTAAAGGCCTTGAACGAGCGAATGTCTGCATACTGAAAATTTACGAAGAGCTTAGACTTTTGCAGTGGCCATGACTTTGAGACATGTTTGTGTGGTACGAAACGCTTGATTGCCATCTCACGACGAAAACGTTCTTGACGTTCAAGAAAGTGAATAGTTTCGCAGTACTGAATTGACACACCGAAGACAATTGCATGCGGTTAATTGGCCGTTGATCAAAACGAATGCTGCTTCACATCAACAGTTAACTATTATTCTCAAATTTCGCCATAGGAACACTCAGCAAAGAACACCACCAACTATTCATCTGGCCTTCTCTTGAAACAGCCTGTAAAGCTCAACTCTTTGTATACTTATTCATATGCATGGGTACAGACTCACGAGAACGAACAACACAAAGCCGCCCCTTATGCAGTTGATTATCCAAGGGCGTTTATACAACAATATTGAGTATTCAGCATGAGCTTGGTGCAGTAAGGAGGCAGACAGGTATCCCACTTAGGGTATGTCTATGTCACCAGGCCCATGATTTGCACATAGGAAATAGTAAAGGCAAGCCTTTGAACAACAAAGCACAGTTGAAACTCTTCAAGCGGAAGCTCGAATAGCCCTTCAGTGTCAACCGGTGTACTTGAGGAGTCGTTGCCACAGGGGAAGTCAGCTCGCTATTGTCATCTACTCCGGTTTACTCGGATTGTCGCCCGCGGCTAATGCTGAGTGTGCATACAGAGAAACAGACGAACAAGAAATATCGAAATTACGTGCAATTGAATACGACGCATATGCATCTGGCACTTAGGAATTACCGTTTCACCATCTGATTTAATCATATCTCGACCATAACACTAGAAATCTGCGGGTTTGACTGAGGATAGATATGTCACGTGTAAGAGGCCTAGAAGGTTCAGGAACATGCAACTTTGGAAAGTATGCTCATAACAGAGTGACGGCCGGAAGACTCGTGGAGCTTACTGAACTTATAGATGGACATGGGACTCACGCAACCCCAAGGAGGTCTCTACACCCGTCTATCTCGTCATCAGAATCGTCTTAAGGTCACGGCCTAGAAACTTACCTTGCTTGTACGTCTCAAGCATTTTCTAGATGTTGCCAAGTGGAAGTTGAAATAAGGGCTTATTCACTACGGGGGGCATACTTGCGAACAAAGATTTGCTTTTAGGGTCAACGCTACCCAGAAAAGGATTAAGATCAAAAAAAGAAAAGATATAAGCGAAGAAGAAAATAGACAAGAATTTCGCTGCCGCACAGAGAATCTGGAGCCGCCTCGAGAAAAAGAAAAAGCCTGTTCAATTAGATGTGACGAAGTTGATCCATCAGGGTTCCTACGAAGGTTGCTACGAAGATGTTTACACTAAGAGCTAAGAGCTTTCTGGCTATCACGGCCTCTTTACGAAGACTTCACATGCGCGGAGCGTAGTGCAACATGAATCATATCAGGTACTTAGACTGACAGTACTTCTGGATAAGTGCAACGGGATTACACCTATGATGGGCTTCCATCTACAACTGAAACGATTGGTACGAACAATGATTCTGGTACTACTAATACAGGTATTGATTTGTTGGGATGTGACAATCATATCGGTTGGGGGATTTCCACCGGCTTGGTTCTTGCCAATAGCATGGGATTTAGTAAGGTCATTACCGCTAAATCCAGTCAGATTTGGTCAGGCTAACCATGTTCGTTAGAAAACAGCTTTTGCATGGATGATAACGAACCGATGGAACTAGCCATCTGTCAGAATATCAAAAAAGTACAAACGGAAGGAGATTCTCCTCGTTATTTGAAAAAAGAGACGAGCGATCAATCGCAACAACCCAGAGCAAAATGTCCTTCCCAAGCAAGTGACCACTGGCGTGCCCATGCGTAATAACAAGTCCCACCTCGAGTTACAACACCATACAAGGCCTGACGGTTGAGAAGCGAGGCGACGACAATTCTACAACCAACGAAAGCAACGTGGAAGATCTCAAGAAGGTCATTAGCAGTGCGAAGAAAACATCTAAGTAATAGATATCGACATCACCATTCACTACTGCACACAGTTATTCGTGACTGCACCTACGTCACACTCTGTGGGAGATCTCCAAGAGAATCGGTATTTGTGATGATTGTATCGGAATGAGGTAGCTAAGAGAAGGCATGTGCTTAGAACTGTACGTGAACTAGTCTTGCAATGTGATGTACATTGACTTTGATTATTCACTAACGATGTCTTCATAGACAAAGCTTATCCGGTTATCCGAAAAAGGCCTCCTTTCACGCCAGAGACACTCGTATCGTATGTGAAGATACCATCACCAATCCTTTGAATTCGGTGTCAGAAGCTCGTACGAACGAATCCGCATCATTTAGGGCCGCAATTACTGCGAGAGCAGACAACTGCTCAGAGCGATAATTGCTCCTGAGCCTATGACTCTTCGTTTCCTCGAATCACCTCCAACGGTTCGATCGAAAGTTCTCATGATAATATGCTCCAGTAAGTAACAGTCGTGCACTGCCGCAGAGTCATGATACTTTCAAAACCACCTACTCGAAGATCAATACAGTCCACTCGCGTCTACCTAAGTTATATTGTGACCATATTTAGTTTACAAATTTATCAAAAGGTTTTTTTCGAACTATACCGCAGTGGCTGGCAACGAGATTCACCTGTACATGGTGCCGGCTACGAACCTTTTGATTCTATTCTGTGTCCGAATAGAAGTCAAAAGAGCCAAGAGATCTCAATCCGACGCAGTTCGAACGATGTTAGGACGTTGCGTGGCCAGGAAAGCCGCCGTGCA
>JAABUW010001479.1_pt1 | contig 39074 bp, 44 predicted proteins | sample 5560081 | NCBI WGS metagenome assembly JAABUW01 (sample SAMN10711882, study PRJNA513363) | rock metagenome | isolation source: Antarctica rocks | place: Antarctica: Victoria Land, Knobhead sud | reverse complement strand
AGGTCCGCGCGCAGCGCCGCGAAACCGCCGCCTCGCAGCTCGCGACCCCACAACGCCGCCGCCAGGTCATAGACCGTGCCGCCCCGGCCGCACCCGAAGCAAAACCAGCCCTGATCGGCTTCGGCGTCGACGTGCAGACTCGGCGTGTCGTCGTCATGCAACGGGCAGCGCACCTTCCGCGACCGACCGACCGCCTCACCGGTCAGCCGCCGGACGTAGAGGTCCGGCGCGAGGACGTCGAGCCCACCGGACCGGCTCCACGCGCATCGAGCCGGTGGCTGCGGGCGCCAGCTCGGCGCGTCGGGCAGCCCGCCGACCAGCTCGCCGAGCGCAACCACGCTTGGCTCGCAGTACGCGAGTCGCACCGGCGCGTCGTGCTTGTGGTTGACCGTGCCGGGCGGGCGCAGGATGCGCGCCGCGTCACCGGCACGCAGGTCGCCGCCGAGCGCGAACGCCAGCCGGCCGTTGGCCCGCTCGATCACCCGCGGCGACACCCCCCGCCGCAACCGCCAATACGCGTGCACGTGCCCCGCAGCACCAGAAGCCACGACAAGCGATGGCCCGGGGTCGACCAGCTCGAGCGCCCGCAACCCGTCGCTCACGTCGAGATCAACCCAAACGGTGCGCCCGTCCCCCACGACATCGGCACGCCCGCCGCCCGGCCGCCAGCGCGGCAGCACCCCAACGTAAACGTCGGTGCCCACGCCGAGCGAGCCGATCGTGCTCGCCACTCGCCCAAGCGCATCGACGCGCACGAACCGACGACGCATCCCTCCCGCGGTACGCCAGCGCACCTCCACCAGCGTGCTCGCCCCTTGCCGGTCCGAACAGCGCGCCCAGATAGCTCGCCAGAGCGTCCGTGACCATCACGCCACCTGCCCGAGCCGAGTGGGGACTGCGTCGAGGAGCAGGTCCACCGCACCGCCCGCCGCTCGCGATCCCACCCGCGACGACTCCAAGGCGCTCAGCACCTCATAGCCATCGGCGGTCAACTGCCCGGCGAAAAACACGCGCGTGAACTCGTCGGCCTCGGCGACCACCAAAGCCGACGAACATCGGTCACCACAAACCTCCCCTATCGGCGGTCCCCACCCGGTGCGGGGGCCGCGAAGACCCAGCGCCGCACGCCGCAGGCGTGCCACCATGCGCGGGCCGCGGCCCCACCCCGCCAGCGCTCCTGCCTCCTGGCGCACGGACCCGCCGATCACGTGACGACGCAGTCGAGTAGACGCCGCAAGAAGGCTTCCCGGCGCCCAGCTGCGCGCGACCATCGGCGAGCCGGAATCCCCCGCCGAGCCGCTCTGCGTCGCTGAACACCATCGGCGGCGGAACGCGTCCCCAGAGGACCCGTACTCGTCGTGCGAGAAGCCCGCGTGGGGTTCGGCTTGCGGGCGGCTGGGAGTTCGTCCTACCGCCTTGTCGTCGCGGTCCGCCGCAGTGTCGGAGGGCCTGTGGTTTCAGTGCGTGACGCGCTGAATCAGGGCGTGTATCGGATTGCTTGAGGGTGCGGGCTCGATGCTGTCATTGATCCAGGCTCGACGTGTAGCAGACGGCCGGGCCGGAGAGCACAACGGTGCCGTCGGCGAGGGTGACGACGGTCTCCAGATGCGTGATCGGCTTGTCGTCGCGGACCCCGGTGACTTCTAAGCTGCCGACGATCTCGTCACCGGGCCGCCCTGGCGCCAGAAATCGCCAATGCGCCTCCAGGAAGACGCTGCCAGGGCCCGGAAGCTCCTCCCCCACCGCCACCACTGCGTTGAGGATCCCGGTGGTGACACCGCTCTGGACGATGATGCCGCCGAAGCGAGACCGCTCAGCGGCCGCCGCGTCGTAATGCAGCGGATTGCCGTCACCGGTCATCTCCGTGAACAACTCGCTGTCGCGGTGGGTCACGGTGCGCTTTCGGCTGGCGCGCTGGCCGACGGTCGGCCGTTGGGTCTGCCACGTCGTCATCTCGCAGCTCCTCGCTAGGGGCCGGTCATCGCATCGGGAGCGGCGGACCGGCTCGCGAGCGGGTGGTGTGCAGGGCGCGCACTCGCCTACTCTCTCAGAGGTCCAGTTCTCAGGCCAACCGCGCCGCCGCGTCGGAAGCTTCTCCCTGGAATCACCAAGCCGCGGCTGATCCAGTCCGGCGCCGATACCAAGGTGCGCACGTACTCGGCGTCGCCGAGCAGCGTCCGTCGCTCCTCGTCGTCATTGACGCACATCAGCATCCCGCACTCGGCGGCCTCGAGGCCGTGGGCAGCGGACCCGGCCGGCTCCGCGATCCTGGTCCCGCGCGGAGACAGGATGAACGGCGTGAACGGATCGCTTGACCACTCCATCGCTTATCCGCGGGCGGTCAGCCGGCGAGCTCGTGCTCAGTGGACGCCGTCGGAGCGGCGGGCTCGCCGTGCGCAAGGGTGCCGTCGACGCCCTCGACCGGGGCCGGTGCCGCGCTGCCGGCCGCATAGTGCATGATCAGCGTCGCTCGCAGGTCTCCCTCGACGGAGGTGTAAACATGCGGGACGTCGGCGGTGAACGACACGTAGTCACCGGGATCGAGCAGCTCACGTCTGGAATGGGCGTCGTTCGGATCCAGCTCGAGCTCCAGCTGGCCCGTCTGGACCAGGATGTGCTCGAGGACGCCGGAGCTGTGCGCCGCCGAGACGAGGCTGTCGCCTGCCGCCAGCGCGAATGCATAGACATCAATCGAGCATGGCCCTCCGCGGAATTGGCGCAGCAGTCGCGCCTCGCCGTCGTCGGCGGCGAGGGCTTTCGCCGCCCGCTCGATGGTCATCGCCTGCGGCCGGCCCTGCATCAGCTCCACCACATCGATCCCGAGCACCTCGGCCACCGCGACGAGCGTGTCGAGGGTGGGATTGCCTCGACCGGCCTCGAGCGCCGACAGCGTGGCTCGCGCAATCCCCGATCGCTGGGCGAACTCTAACCCGGAGAGACCGCGCAGCGTTCGGTACCGTCGAACATTCCGCCCGATCGATGCTGACAAAGCATCCACGGCGTTCATTGTATGCCTCGATCCGTTGACCGGTCCGAGCCGGCCCCGCGGCCCAGCTCACCCTGCGATCCGCTCAAGGAGGCGCGACGGAGCGTGGCGACCGCCCGCGGCGTAAACACCGACGGTGTCCGTCTCTTCTCCTACTTCGCACTGGACATGCGCGATTACCGGCGGTTGGTCGCTCCGCATGGACGCTGCCGTGCCGAGGCCGACATCCGGCTGAACCAGGTTGGCTACTTTATCGGTCATAAGTGTTCACGTCAACGATCACTACCTACTTTTTTGTTATCATGCTGTCATCACCTCGAACGTCGGGAGGATCTCATGACGATTTCGAAGCCCCCGCCCCCCGGCACCGTCGCGATGCCGGAGGTCACCAGCGACGAGCGCCAGCTCGCCGCGCGCAATCACGGCTTCTTGACGGAAGCGCTGCGTTACCCCACAACGCCGATCGGGATGCATTATTTGCTGACGCACTACGACGTCCCGGTAGTCGAGCCGGCCGCCTGGAGCCTCGAGGTCGGTGGCCTCGTAGAGCAGCCGGTGTCGCTGACCCTCGAGGAGATCAAGTCCCGTCCGGTGGTGAGCCGCCGGGTGACGTTCGAATGCGCCGGCAACGGCCGCATGGCGTTGCAACCCCGGGCGCTGAGCCAGCCGTGGGGGATCGAGGCCGTCGGCACTGCCGAGTGGACCGGCACGCCGCTGGGGCTCTTGCTGGACGAGGTCGGCGTGTCCGACGCGGCGGTCGAGGTCGTCTTCGCGGGCATTGATCTTGGGATCGAGAACGACATCCGCCAGCGCTACGAGCGGAGCTTGACCGTGGCAGAAGCCCTTCGCGGGGAGGCTCTGCTCGTCTATGCCATCAACGGACAGGACCTCCCGCCACAGCACGGCTATCCGCTTCGTCTGATCGTGCCTGGCTGGTACGGGATGACCAACGTCAAATGGCTGAGCTCGATCACGGCCGTCGATCGACCGTTCGAGGGTTATCAGCAGAGCCATGCCTACCGCATGCGCTCCGTCGCCGACGAGCGTGGCACAGCGCTCGAGCGGATCCGGCCGCGGGCGCTCATGGCGCCGCCCGGCATCCCGGACTACTTCACGCGATACCGCTCGGTCGCCGCCGGTCCGGTGACGCTCCAGGGTCGCGCCTGGTCAGGCTTCGCCCCGATCGTGAGCGTAGAGGTGACGACCGACGGCGGCGAGACCTGGCTCGAGGCGACGCTCGAACCCCAGCCGGACCGCTACGCCTGGGTCGGCTGGATGTCGCAATGGGAAGCCGAGCCCGGGGAGCACTTACTCGGCTGCCGCGCGGCCGACGCCGACGGCAACCGGCAGCCGCTGGAGCCGGAGTGGAACCTCGGCGGGTACGCCTGCAACGTCGTACACTACCTCAAGGTCGTCGTCGACCCGACATCACCGATCGCGGTACACAGGCCGTGATCGATTCGCGGGGATTCGTGCCACCCGGTCGAGCGTCATCTTGTGCAGGTAGTCGCTGGCCGGCGTCGGCCCGCTGGGCAAGTCGACGTCGCGGTCGAGCGCGCCGTCGGCGGTCCAGGCGCGGCGAGCAGGTCGCCGTTCAGCCCGTCGGGGGCGTCGGCGAGCTTCCCGACTGGCACCAGATACGCCGCCCACGCCTGCTCGCCGGTCAAATGACCGCCCAGGTCGAGATGTCCCACTCGGCGTTCGGGGTAGGCTGGTGCCATCCGTCGCTCGGCACCTGACGGGACGAGATCGCCGAAACGCCTGCAGCGCCCGCCCGTAGTCTGCGAGCCAGTCGGTCATGGTGGACCGCCTACCTCGAGGTCTCAGGGGGTACACGGCTAGCGTCTACACGCCGCATCTCGGAGGTCGGTCGCCAAGCGCGGCCGACATCCGAGACCTGGGGAAACCGCTGGCCGATCCCGTTCCGGGCGCCTGGCCTGGCTTCCTGGCGGTCGCTCAGACCCATGCCCGCAGTTGTGGTCGACGCGCCGCAGCGCACGCTTGTCGGGCTTCAGGCCAGCCAGTGCTCGCCGGCCCAGGCCATCTGCCAGAAGGCCAGCTCATAGCGGCTGCTGGTGAGAAACGCGCGCCGGGCGCGCTCTCGACCCGCGGCGCCCACATCCTCGCCGGCGTGGTCGTTGAGCTCGCGTGCCCAGCCGGCCAGCTCGGCGAACTCCGGTGAGGCGTACATGGCGATCCACCGCCTGTAGCGATCCTCCGTCGGGGCTCCCCGGCCAGCCAGTCGCTCGGCGATCTCCGCGTAGCCCCAGATGCAGGGCAACAGCGCCGCGGTCAGCTCAACGAAGTCGCCCACGGCCGCGGTGCGCACCAGAAAGTCGGTGTAGCCCTGAGTGGTGGGCAACATCTCCTCGCGCTCCAGCTCGGCGTTGGAGATTCCCCACTCTCCGGCGTAGGAGCGATGCAGGTCCATCTCCATGTGCAGCAGCCCCTGGGTGATGTCGGCGAAGCGAGTCATCGCCGGTAGCCCGGGGGCTCGCGCCGTTCCCAGCGCGTGCAGCCGGGCGAACTCGACCAAGTACAGGTAATCCTGGCGCACCCAGACCTTGAAGCGCTCGGGCTCCAGGGTCCCGTCACCGACCCCCCGCACGAACGGATGATAGTGCTGGGCCTGCCAAACCGCGTCGGCCGAGCCCCGCAGCTCGACGCTCAACGAGGCGGATGAGCCGGGTTCGCTCATCGGCGCATCGTCGCAGCTCCCACACGCCGCGCCGCAATGACACCGGCGACCGTGCCGGAGGCGGATCGGTCTACGGGACGTCTACATAGCTGCCAGGAACCTGGGTCGCCGCGCCGAGGACGTTGAGGAGTACCGCAGCGCAGGGGCGGAGCCTCACAGCGGTGTCGGTTGGCCGGTCGCTACCATTGGGGTGTCGGGGTTCGCTGAGGTAGTCGCGCGTTGGACGATCTGGCCGTCTCGGATTTTGAGCACGAAGATCGCTGGTCGTAGGAACTTGTCGCCGCCAGCGCCGGCGCGTCCGTGGTAGGTGAACTCGGCGATGATCACCTCGGGCTCGCCCGACTCGGTCGGGCGCACGTCGGCGACCAAGACCGGTCGGACGGGCTCAAAGCCCCCGTCGGCCTCGCGCATCGCGAGATACGCGCTCATCGGACTATCCCGCGTCTACCTCGCCGTCCACTACCCGAGCGACGTGATCGGCGCATGGATCCTGGTCGCGGCCTGGTTGACCGTGCTGCAACGCAACTCGGGGTGCCGTTAAGGAACGTGGCACCAACCGACAAGTGGCTGGTCAGTCGGTCTGTCGTTGTAGGTGGCGGTAGATCGTTGGTCGCGTGACGCCGAACTCGTCGGCGATCTGCTGGACGGTGTGCGCGCGGCGCCCATCCGCGCCGAGCTCGTCGTACATGTCCTGCGCGATCTTCGCTTGGCGTGGTGTGAGCTTGGGCTTCTGGCCGCCGGTGCGTCCGCGTGCGCGGGCGGCGTCGAGGCCGTCGCGAGTGCGTTCGGACATGAGGGCGTGCTCGAATTCGGCGATCGCGCCGAGGATCTGAAAGAACATGCGGCCGACCGCCGTCGACGTGTCGATGCCCTGGTCGAGCACGACGAGGTCGACCTGCTTGGGCTGCAGCTGCTTGGACAGCGCCATCAGGTGCTCGAGCGAGCGCCCGAGGCGATCGAGCTTCGTGACGACGAGCTGGTCGCCCTTGCGCGAGATCCGTAGTGCCTCGTCGAGCTTGGGGCGGCTGGCAAGCTTGCCGCTGGCCTTGTCGACGAGAACCTCGTCGCAACCGGCCGCGTCGAGCGCGTCGTGTTGACCGTCGGGGTTCTGGTCGCGGGTGGACACCCGCCCGTAGCCGATCCGCATTTCCCGATCAGCGTACAGAAACGGGGTGGCGCGTTACGTTGACGAGTACACGAGTAGCGTTACAACCGAGGTGCAGCAACGTCGAGTCGCGCCGAAATCCCGATCCGAGCGTCCGTGAACAATCGTTACCGGACGACGAAACGACGGGACCTCTCATCGAGGGGGTCGGTCAGCAGCGGACCACATGCGGGTTGGATCAGTGGAAGTGCGTTGGCGGCACCGGGGCCCTTACGGCCGCAAGAGGGGCCCGCGGTTAGACGGCTGATGAGCAGTCCGGTTGGCGCGAGGGCGTTCTCGAATGCGGGAGGATCGTTTCGGCGGTCAGGCGAAGGCGATCAGGCCGATGAGCGCCGCGGCGGTGACGAGGGCGGGTTCGCGGACGTTGACCTTGGTCTGCACCAGCAGGCCCAGCGCCGCGGCGGCGATCGCGATCGATGCGGGGCTGTGGATGACGTCGCGGGCGATGACGATGCCGGCTCCGGCGATCGCGCCTGCGGCGGCCGCGGTGGCGCCTTTGATGAAGCCTTGTAGCCGGGCGTTGTGTTCGTGGCGGCGGATCAGCGGGCCGGGGATGATGACGAGCAGCAGCGCGGGGAGGAAGACCATGATCGTTGCGGTGATGGCGCCGGTGAGGCCGTAGATGAGGTAGCCGGCGAAGGTGGCCATGATGACGACGGGTCCGGGGCTGATGAGGCCCATCGCGACGGCGTCGACGAACTGACGCTCGGTCAGCCAGTGATGCTCTTCGACGAGGCCGGCGTGTAGGAACGGCACGATCGCCAGGCCGGAGCCGACGGTCAGCGCACCGGCCTCAAAGAAGAACAAGCCCAGCGCGCCCAGCGACAAACCCGAGCCCGTCCACACGAGGCCCTTGACGACCGCGAGGATCCCGAGCGGCGAGACGCTCACGGCCGCGCTCGGGCTGCGGCGTTTGGGGAGTCCGCCGCCGTAGTAGATCGCGCCGAACGCTCCGGCGGCCAGGAATAGCCAGACGATCTCTGAGCCGGTGATGACGGTCGCCGCGCATAACCCGATCGCGATCAGCCACAGCACCGGGTCGCGTTTGCTCGTCGACCTGGCGAGCTTGGTCGCGGCGATCGCGATGATCGCGACGACGGCGGGGCCGACACCGAGAAAGACGGCGTGGACCCAGCTGAGGCCTTGGTATTGGGCGTAGAGCACGGCGATCGCGGTGACCATCACGAATGGGGAGATGACGAACGGGACGGTGACGGCGATCGCGCCGCGGGTGCCGGCTTGCAGGAAGCCGAGCCACATCGCGACCTGCGCGCCGAGTGGGCCGGGCATCATCTGCGCGACCGCGACGCCTTGCTGGAACTCCTGCTCGGTGTACCAGCCGCGCTGCTCGACGAGGTCGCGCTGCATGTAGCCAATCAGGGCGATCGGGCCGCCGAAGCCCGACGCGCCGAGCTTGAAGAAGTAGATCATCAGGCCGCGCAGCGACCGCTCGCTGCGGGGCTCGGCGGCATGGGTGATCGCGGACGTCTCGGTCATGCGGGCTCGCGACCGAGCAGCGTTGCCCGCTTGAGGTACTCATACAGGCCGTCATACAGCGGGCCCGTGCGCTCCAGCAGCTGCTCGTCGCCCTCGCTGACCATCCCGAGCCCGCGGATCAGGACGTCCAACCCCGGAGCTTCGGGGGCGTCGTAGCGCTCGTCATCGAGATCGGCCTCGTGCACGATTCGCGCGATCGCCCACAGCAAGGGGTCGTCGAGGTCGTAGTGGCGCAGGACGGTCTCAAAGGAGCAGTCGCCGTCGTGGTGTGAGAGCTCGACGCCGCGCATGTCAAATCCGGTCGCGTCCGGGGGTAGGTCGTCGGGGTCATCGAGAAACACAAACCGCGCCTGCGGGTCGATGAACCGTGCGATCAGCCACGCGCACGCCGTGCGATCGACGTGCAGCCGCGCCCTGGTCGCCCACCTCACGCGACGGCCTCCTCGAGCGTCGCCGCGAGCCGATCGGTCGCCTCGACGGCCACGTCGCGCTCGGGCGCGGGGAAGTAGTCGCGGCGGCGGAGGCGGCGCAGCTCGCGGCGCAGACGCGCGAGCGTGCGCTTGCGCGGCCCGGCGTCGAGGCGTTCGGCACCGCGGGCGGCCTGGGTGACGGCGTCGTAGTCCGCGGCGGCGGCCGCGCGCATCCGTTGCGCGAGCGCGCGCTCTTGCGCGACCGAGCCCGGCTGCCCGATCCAGAGCGTCGCGTCGCCGCCGGCGGCGAGGATGTCGTCGGCGAGCCACTCCAGCTGTTCGCGCGTGCGGCTGTCAGCGGGCAACGCCACGAGGCCATCGAGCAGTTGCGCGGCGCCCAGGCGCTTCAGTGCTCGCCACAACGCGATCCGCGGCGTCGACGGCTCCCTCGGCAGCCGGTACGCCAACAGGACCCACGTCCCCCGCCCCGAGTCGGACTGTGCAACCATGGTTGCACATGCTAGCTGCGCCACACGATGACGGGCGCGCGACCCGGCCCGCGGGAGCCTCACGGCTGTGATCTCGTGGGCGACGATCCTCTACGGCGCGGCGCTCACCGTCGCGCTCGTCGCGCTCACGCAGTGGCTGCTGGCACGCCGCAGCATCGCAACCGCGGCGTGCGCGGCCCTGGCAAGCGCGGGCGGCGCGATCGCGTGGAACGCGATCCTGCACGCCACCGGCGGCCAGCAGTTCTTCGTCGACGCGCCGATCGTCGTGTTCCCGATCAGCTGGCAGGACACCGGCTCTGGCGTCTTCGCCCTCGCCGCGACGAGCCTCGCGCTCGGCCTGGGACCCGAACGCCACTCAACCGCCGCGACCGCCACCCGGCTTGCAGCGCTCGCGGGCGCCGCCGCGCTCGCGGTCGACATCTACCTCTACTGACTCCCCGGGCATGGGGTGGCTAATTGCGCTCGGCGGGCTGCGGTCGGCCGGCGGCTGCGATCAGGAGCGCCGACCTTCTTGAGTCGCATCGCTGAAACCTCCTTGACACTCACACGGATACACCGAAGGATTCCGACGGACGTTGCGGGTCTCATAGCGCCGCGCGCCCGCGGCGTTGTTCAACGGCGGATCGTGTGCTGGTTGACTTGCGACCGTGATCTTGGCCCGCGCCGATCGCGAGTTGCGCGCGCTCGTCGCCGAGCTGCGCGACGACGCGGCTGTCGCCAAGCGCCTCGGCCTGGAGCTCGACGGGCTGATCGAGGCGGCCGAGGGACGGACCGACCGGTTGTTCTGGACCGTCAGTGATCCGCACCAGTATCCGGGGCCTTCTATGCACGGCGCGCTGGCGGGTGCGTGGTTTCACGGGGCGTTGTGCGGCGCGGTCGCCCGCGGCTGGGAGGCGGTGCTGCCCGAGCGGCTGATCGGCGCGGGGGATCTGATGGAGGCCATCCAGTCTTTCGAGGCGGAGTCCAGCGAGACTGGCGACTCGCGTAAGACGCTGAGTCGTTACGGCATGGTCCGCGCCGCGCTGCAGCCCGAGTTCGGGGCCCTGGCGCCCGAGCGGGCCGTCGTCGTCGTGTCATCCGAGACGGGCGCGCCTGCCGAGGAGAGCCGTGACCTGCTGGGCCTGTTCGCGATTGACGGCGCCGTCGTCGCACGCAACGCGCTTGATCGCGTCACGCTGGACTCGGGTTCGCCGCCGGCGCATATCCGAAGCGGCCTGACCTCCTACCGCCTGCACCGCAACGCGCTAGAGATCATGGACATGATCGCGACGATGCCGGTCGACCCGGACGACGTTTGAGGTGGCGCGCAACCTGGGTCTTGACGACGTCGTCGATCATTTCACCCTCATAGGTGACGAGCTGGAGCTGCTGCGCAACAAGTCCGGCGCGACGCGCCTGGGATTCGCTGTCCTGCTGAAGCATGTGATCTGGCGCGGGCGCTTTCCGACCGGATCGCATGAGCTTGCCGATGACGCCGTCGCGCACCTCGCCCGCCAGGTCCGCGTCCCCGCCGGCGAGCTTGCGTCCTATGACTTCGCCAGCCGCACGGCGCAGCGCCACCGCACCGAGATCCGCGCCTATACCGGCTTCAGGGAGTGCAGCGTCACGGACGCCGAAGCGCTGACGTCGTGGCTGGCCGAGCACGTCGCATCGATCGAGCGTCACGAGCATCGCGTACGAGAGCAGCTGCTTGACCGCTGCCGTGCGCAGCTGATCGAGCCGCCGACCCCGGACCGGGTCGGCGAGATCACGCGGTCGGCGCTGCATCGCGCCGAGCAGGCGCTGCTGGGGCTGATCGCGGCACGCGTCGATGCGGCTGTGATCGAGCGCCTCGATGCACTGATCGCCGTCAGCGACGATGACGACGACGGCGAGGACGTCCTGGCGCTGATCAAGGCGGCGCCGGGCAACGTGAGCCTGGACACGATGCTGGTAGAGATCGCAAAGCTCGAAGCGATCCGCGCGATCGGGCTGCCGGCGGACCTCTTCGCCGACGTCGCCCCGATCGTCGTTGCGGCCTGGCGCGCCCGTGCGGCGGTCGAGTCGCCCAGCCATCTGCGTGAGCATCCGCAGCCGACGAAGCTCGCGCTGCTGTGCGCACTGCTGATGATGCGCGAGCGGGAGGTCACCGACACGCTCGCAGTTGCTGATCTCGACGATCCACCGCATCAACGCGCATGCCGAGCAGAAGGTCGTCGCGGAGTTCGTCAGGGACTTCCGCCGCGTCCGCGGCAAGGACACGATGCTCCGCAAGATCGCCGAAGCGTCCCTCAAGACGCCCGACGACAGCGTGCGTGAGGTGATCTACCCCGTCGTCGGCGGCGAGGCGACCCTGACCGACTTGGTGAACGAGTACCGCGCGACCGGCACGGAGTACCAGCGTCAAAAGCGCAAGGTCTTCAAGGCGTCCTACACCAACCACTACCGCCGCGGCCTGATCCGCCTGCTCGGCGTGCTGCAGTTCAGATCCAACAACACCGCCCATCAGCCCGTCATCGACGCGCTGGCGCTGATCGTGCGGTACGGCGACCACGGCGGCACGTACTACCCCGTCGGTGAGCACGTCGTCCTGGACGGCGCCGTCAACGCCGACTGGACCGAGCTGCTCACCAAGACCGACTCCCGCGGCCGCACGCGCGTGGTGCGCGGCGTCTATGAGGCGTGCGTCTTTCAGGCGCTCAGGGAGCGGCTGCGCTGCAAGGAGATCTGGGTCGTCGGCGCGCACGAGTGGCGAAACCCCGACGAGGACCTCCCGGCCGACTTCGAGATCCACCGCGCCGAGCACTACGACAAGCTGCGCAAGCCCCTGGACCCGACCGCGTTCACGGCCGGGCTGCGTGAGGAGATGCGCACCGAGCTCACCGCGCTGAATGACGCGCTGCCAGGCCTGGACTGGCTGCAGATCACCAGCCGTAAGAGCGGCGCAATCCAGCTCACCGCGCTCGACGCTCAGCTCGAGCCGCGCAACCTGCGGCGCCTGAAGAAGGCCGTCCGGGAGCGCTGGGGACAGGTGCCGCTGATCGACATGGTCACCGAAGCCGCCCTGCGGACTGGGATGCTCGGCGAGCTCACCGCCGTCGGCTCGCGCGAAGCGCTGCAACGCTCCGTGTTGTGGGAACGCCTGCTCTTGGTCGCCTATGCCTACGGCACGAACACCGGCATCAGCGCCGTCGCGGCCGGCAACCACGGCCACAGTGAAGGCGACCTGCGCTACACCGCGCGGCGGTACTTCACGATCGACGGCGCCCGCGCCGCGGCCGTCCAGCTCGCCGACGCCACGTTTGCCGCGCGCGACCCCGGGATCTGGGGGCAGAGCACGACGACCGTCGCGTCGGACTCCACGCACTTTCGCGCGTACGACCAGAACCTGTTCACCGAGTGGCATTCCCGCTACGGCGGCCGTGGCGTGCTGATCTACTGGCACGTCGAGAAGAAGTCGATGGTCGTGCATTCCCAGCTGATCAGCTGCGCCGCCAGCGAGGTCGCGGCGATGGTCGAGGGCGCCATGCGCCACGGAACCTCGATGTGGCGCTGGAAGGCAACTACGTCGACTCGCACGGCCAATCAGAGATCGGGTTCGCGATTACACGCCTGCTGGACTTCGACCTGCTCCCGCGGATCAAGCAGATCAACAAGGCCAAGCTCTACGGACCCGACCGCGGCGAACCCGACGCGTACCCGGCCCTGAAGGCGGCGATGACGCGCCCGATCCGCTGGGAGCTCATCGAACAGAACTACGACCAGCTGATCAAGTACGCGACCGCGATCCGCGTCGGGACCGCGTCGACCGAAGCGATCCTGCGCCGCTTCACCCGCAACGCCTCACACCCCGTCTACCAAGCCATGCTTGAGCTCGGGCGCGCGCAGAAGACGATCTTCATCGCGCGCTACCTCCGTGATCGCGACCTGCAACGCGAGATCAACGAAGGCCTGAACCTGATCGAGTCCTGGAACCGCGTCAACACCGTCATCTTCTTCGGCAAGAGCGGCGAGTTCGCGACCAACCGCCGCGACCAGCAGCAGCTCGGAATGCTCGCCCTACACATCCTCCAAGCGGCCCTCGTCTACATCAACACCCTCATGGTCCAAGACATCCTCGCCGAACCCGAATGGCAGGACGTCCTCTCACGGCGCTGTTCTGGGCGCACGTCCGGCCCTACGGCGAGATCACGCTCAACATGACCAAGCGCCTGGCCCTCAGCACCGGCGATACATCCGACCTCGATCGCGAGACCGCCTGAACGAGCGCCCGTCCACGCCGCCAGACTGACGCTACCTGTCGGTTGGTGCCGCCTTCCTTAACGGCACCCCTCGTCGCGGATCGCACGTCGCAGCGTGCCGGGTCGCCATCCGGCGCTCGACGCGCCCCTCGTCAGCTCAGACGGTCGTACGCGGTGCCGGTGGCGACCGCGTACAGGGCCTTGTGCAGCACGTCGGGGGCCAGCTCGCCGGCGCTCCACTCCCACGGCCACGGGGCGATCCCGAGCGCCTTGTAGAGCATCGCGTCGCTGCTCCACATGAGCGCGAAGTGCGCGCCGGCCGCCGTTGGGCCCTGAAGCCCAAGCCGACCGATCAGCGCGCGCACCGTGCCCTGGGCCATCCCGTGCGCCCAGTGCATGCGGATCGAGATGCGCGCGAGCGCCGCATCGTCCTGCGGCTTGAGCCGGAGCAGCTTCGACGCGACCCGGCCGGGGACCGTCGACGGCGCGCGACCCGTCACGCGCATCTCCGCCGTCTGGGCCGCCGTCATGGCTGCCGTGCCGATCAGACCGGCCAGGGCTCCTGTGATCATCGAGGGCACGGCGTCCTCCTGCTCGGGGACGCGAACCTACCAGCGATCACCTCGCCCGGCCTCCCAGGTGCGCGTTCACAGCCTCGACAGATCCTCAGGAGCGCCACCGGACTCAGGCGGCGCGCCGCGCCGTCTCGGTGACCCCGGCGCCCAGCGCGCGGTGGTAGCCGTCGGCCAGACGGCCCAGCGCACGCTCCCATGTGCGCTCGGCGACCGCGGCCAACCCGGCGCGAGACAGGCGCTCGCGCTTGCGCGGAGGCGGCCAGGTCGAACAGCGCGGTGGCCAGCGCGGCGGGCGGCCTCGCTCAGCAGCCCCGTGACGCCGCCGGCGATGAGCGAGCACGGGCCACCCTCGGCGACCGCGACGACCGGCAGCCCGCTGGCCTGGGCCTCCAGGGCCGTCCTCCAGGATCACCTGACCGAAGGTGTCGGTCCGGCTGGCGAACAGGAACACGTCCGCGCTGGCGTACGCGGTCGCGAGCTCGTCGCCCTCCAGCCAACCGAGGAACGTCGCGTGCGCGCCGAGGCGCTCGCGCAGCGCGTCCTCCTCCGGGCCTCCGCCGGCCAGGCACAGATGCAGGCGCGGGTCGCGCTCGCGGGCGGCGAGGAACGCGTCCGCGAGCAGGTGGGCGCCCTTCTCGGCCCGCTGCTTGGGTCGGTGCCCCAGCCCGCAAAGTAGCGTTCAGACTGGGAAGCGGTCGATGACGGCGTCGTATTCGCGTTGGGCGTCGGTGATGGCGAGCCTGGAGTAGATCTCGAGCGATGTGCGTGTCTGGTGTCCGGAGTAGGGCTGGATCAGTGCGTCGTCGACGCCTTGGGTTTTGAGCCAGGTGAAGAGGAAGTGGCGCAGGCGGTGTGGTGGCATGTTGTGCTCGAGTCCGGCTTTGGCGGCGTAGCGGGCGAGTAGGGCCCGGACGCCGCGGGTGGAGTAGGGCTTCTTCCAGCTGGATTCGAAGAGGAACGCCGCGCCTCTTGCTTGTTGGGCGTCGATGTGGAGAGCGAGGGTCTCTTTGAAGGTGCCGGGGAACGGGACGGTGCGGTCTTTGGCGCCTTTGCCTTGGGTGATGCGGATGCGGCAGGTGTCGAGGTCGACGTCGTCGAGGCGGATGCGAACGAGTTCGGCGACGCGAACGCCGGTGTAGAGCAGGGTCTTGATGAGGACGATGTCGCCGCCGCGCCTGGCGATCCACACCGTTTCGTAGTAGCGGCGGATCTCGGCCTCGCTGGGCACGAATGGCAGCGTCTTGGGTTTTCGCTGGACCTCGATGCCGAGCTCGGCGCGGAGGTGGCGAAAGACGTCTTTGAGGTAGGCGTAGTCCGGGCGCTCGCCGCGCAGGTGATTGGCGAGGGGCAGGAGCTGCCCGAGGTCCTGAAGTTCCTCGAGGTTTCGGAGGCGACGTATCACCGGTGGCGGGCGCAGTACGGCGGAATGAAGGCCGACGATGTGAAGCGCCTGAAGGAGCTCGAGGCCGAGAACGCGAAGCTCAAGCGGATCGTGGCCGATCAGGCGCTGGACATTCAGGGGCTCAAGGAGCTGTCGGCGGGAAACTTCTGAGCCCGGCGCGTCGACGTCGCGCGGTCGTTGCTCTGCAACAGCGGCTGGGGATGTCGGAGCGTCGGGCGTGCCGGCTGGCGGGGCAGCATCGCTCCACCCAACGCCACGAGCCCACGGTCGCCCACGATGACGCGGCGCTGCAGGCGCAGCTGCGAAGGATCTCGCGGGAGCGCCCGCGGTGGGGGTACCGGCGCGCGCACGCGCTGCTGTTGCAGGACGGGTGGACGCTGAACATCAAGCGCACCCGGCGGGTGTGGCGCGAGGAGGGCCTCACAGGGGCGCCCAAGCGCCGCAAACGCCAGCGGCTGGGCGAGTCGACCGTCCCGGCCGAGCGGCTGCGGGCTGAGCGGTCCGATCATGTGTGGGCGATCGACTTTCAATGGGATCAGACCGCCGACGGGCACAACCTCAAGCTGCTGCACGTGGTGGACGAGTTCACGCGTGAAGCGTTGACGATCGAGTGCCACCGCCGCATCGACGCCGACAAGACCGTCGAGGTGCTCGACCGCCTTGTCGTCGAGCGCGGGACGGCGCCCGGGTTCATCCGGTGCGACAACGGCCCGGAGATGACCGCCAACGCGCTCAGGGACTGGTGCCGGTTCAGCCGGGCGGGCAGCGCGCACATCGAGCCGGGCTCGCCGTGGCAGAACCCTTATGTCGAGAGCTTCGGTGGCCGTGTGCGCGACGAGCTGCTGTCGGTCGAGCTGTTCTCCTGCCTGCAAGAGGCACGAGTGCTGATCGAGGACTGGCGAGTCGACTACAACCAGAACCGTCCGCACAGCTCGCTGGGGATGATGACCCCGACCGCGTTCGCCCGCGGCTGCCGGGAGGTCAACCTGGCGGTCGCGCCCGCCAGCGCCGAACTGCGCTCGGCCGACGGCCTCGCTCCGTTCGGCGCTGGCAGCATCCTTACCCTGCACTCACCAATCACCCACCAGCTCTCACAGCAGGCGGACCGATGAACGGGCTCCGGTCATCGGACTCGGCGGCTTTCAGCTCTACGACGGCACGATCCAGCACAAGTGGTGGCACCCCTGCACCAAGTCCGCTACCACGTCGCCATGCTCCGTGCCTTCAGTCTGAGAAACCGGAGCGCTTCGATGTCTGATCGTCGCTTTGCGGGTCTGATCGCATCAGATCTGCGTCCTGGAGGATCTGGCGCGCCATCTGCGCCAGCTTGAGGTTGCGCCGGCGGGCGGCGCGCTGGATGCGCCGGAACGCCTCAGGCTCGGAGATCCCCATCCCTTCGATCAGGACAGCCTTGGCGCGTTCGACGAGCTTGCGGTCATCGAGCGCCTGCCGGGCCTGGCTGACCTCTGCCTCGAGGCTGAGGTACTCGCTGTGGCGTGCGGCGGCGAGCTTGATCGCGGCGGCCAGCTCGCGGCCGTTGACGGGCTTGGCGAGGTAGGCGCTGACCCCGGTGGCGATCGAGCGTTCGATCAGCTTCGGGTCCTCGACGCCGGTGATTACGACCACCGGGCGGCGAAGTCCCTGCGCGGCGAGCTCCGCGGCAGCCGTAAGCCCGTCCATGACCGGCATGTCGATGTCAAACAGGTACAGGTCTGGCGGCTGAGCCTGCGCCAGGGCGATCGCCTGCGCTCCGTCGCCGGCGGGGCCGATCGGCTCGTGACCGAGCGCGGCGACGCGCTGGCCGAGCGCGAGCCCGATGACGGGGTCGTCCTCGGCAATCAGGATCCGCATCCGCCCGCCGGATCAAAGCCCACCTGCGCCTCGGTGCTCCCCTCGGCCGTGCGGTGCAGCGTGAACGAGCCTCGCAGGCCCTGATCGACGATCCGCTGCACCAGTTGCAGCCCCAGCCCGCTGGGTGTGCCGTTCGGTCCGTCGCCGTGGTCTGTGACGGCCAGCCGCAGGCCGCGGTGCAGGTGCAGCTCAACGTCAATTGGGGGGCGGCCGTGCTGGACGGCGTTGGCGATCAGCTCGTGGGCTACGATCCCGAATTGTTGCGCGCAGGTCGCGTCCAGAGGGTGATCCACCGCGTCCACGCGCGCCTGCGGAGCAACGCCATGCGCGACCAGCTCGAGCAGCGAGGCGGCCGAGACATCTGCTCCCCGTTGCTCGGCGAGCAGCCGGTGGACGAGCGCGATCGCACGGATCCGCTCGGCGGTCTCGTCAAAGCGCCGGCCGTCGTCGCCGGGCGGACGGCCGAGCAGCAGAAGGTCTGCCACGGTCTGCAGGCTGTTCTTGACGCGGTGGTGGGCCTCGGCGAGCAGCAGGCGCTCCAACTCAGCGCGCTCGTGCAGCTCCGCGCGTGCCGTCGCACCACGGCGGGTGAGATCGGCGAGCGCCACCGCGAGCATCGCCGCTCCGGCCAGCAGCACGACGCGTAGCGTGATCTGCGCACTGCCGAGAGAACTGGTCGCTACCGAGCTGATTATAATCAGCTCGGCCACCGCTAGGACCAGCCACGCGATGCGACGGATCCCGGAGTGGATGGTGGCCAGGAACGGAACGATCAGGAACAGCAGCAGGTCGAGATCCGAACGGGCGCCGGCCACGATCACCACGACGGCCGTGAGCGCGAGCAGCCCCGCAGACCACACGGTCAGGATCGCCTCCCCCTTCCGCGGGGCGGCCCACCACCGCCCGGGGACGAGCAGCATCAACCAGTTGGCCGCTGCGGCGGTGCCGATCAGGGCAACCAGCAGCCACCGGTGACGCGCGGGAAGCCCAAGCGCGAGGGCTGCCAGCACGGCGATGATCGAGAACCATCCCAGCCATACGCCCGCCCGCAGCCCTGCGGGTCGAACCTCCAGCTCACCGGCCGCGTGACGCTGTGACGCTGCTGGCCGGTCCATCGTCACAGCCTAGAACGAGGATCGGTAGCATTCGCCGTGGCGTGATCCACGGTTGATCACGCCTGAGGTCACGATCGCCTCGCTTCGTACTTGCTTTGCTCGAAGGAGGCTAGATCGTGAACACCTGCTCCCTCCACTTCTCAGGCTTCGACGCCCGAGCCCAGCGCGGCTCGATTTGCTGGGCGCTGTTCCTGGACTGGAACATCCGCGATGTGCTCTTCACCGAGCGCAGCGACACCCTGCGGATCATCTTCAACGGCCCTCCGGCTCCGGCCACGTGGGCGGATCTCCTCACCGACGCAGGATTCCCGCCGCCCTCCTTTGACATGGTCGAGCCCTCGGCTGGCAAGCCGCTCGCGGCCTGACGCCTCGACGCCGGCAGATCAATGGCTGCGCGATGGCGAGCGTCCGAGGACGCCGAGCTTGCTCGTCTGTACGACCACGGACTGCCGCTGCGCGTGATCGCCGAGCGCCTGAACCGCTCGGAGGAAGCGCTCACCGCGCGACGTATGCTGCTGGGCATCGCCCCGCGCCGAGCGCCGGTGACGTGGTCGGGGCAGCAGGACCGGCTCATCGTTCTCGCCGCGCGGGCCGGGGCCTCCGCCGCCGGCATCGCCCGCCAGCAAGGCCGCTCGGTGGAACAGATCCGCGGCCGCCGGGCGCAACTGCTCGGCGGGCGAACCTCCGCCCGCCGCTACCAGCCGTGGGAGGACGAGGCGATCAGGACCGCTTGGTCGGAGACCCTTGATCTCGACGGCCTAGCGCTGCGGCTGGGACGGACACCCGACACGCTGCGGCTACGCGCCCGGGCGCTGGGACTGCACGCTCCCGCGCCGCGCCGGCGCTGGAGCGCAGCCGAAGACCACGCCCTGCGTGACGGATACAGCGCCGGCCTCAGCTGCCATCAGATCAACCGCCTGAAGCTCCCCCACCGCAGCCCCGAGGCGATTGCCGCGCGCGCCCGAAAGCTCGGCCTGACCAGCTACGCGAGGACGTGGAGCCCGCAGGACGACCGGCGTCTGAAGATCCTGCTCGCCCAGCGAACGCCACTCGAACAGATCGCGGTCGCACTAACCCGAACCCCCGACGCCATCCGCCAACGCGCGCGCAAGCTCGACCTGCCGATCACCGCTAGGCGCCGGCACACACGAAACGGCCGTCGCTGGAATCATCGTGAAGACGAGATCCTCCGAGCGCATCCCGGTGCTCACCCGAGTCTGCTGTCAACGCTCCTGAATCGCTCCGACCATTCCATCCGCCAGCGCCAGCGCAGCCTCGGCCTTCGGACGGGCAGCCGCTCCCCACACAATGCGCCCACGGGCGGTTCCGATTTCTCCCCCGCCGAGGATCGACTGGTGCGCCGCGAGCTGCTCACCCCTGAGCCACCCAAAGCGGCACGGCTGCTGGCCATCTCAGCCCGCCTCGCGCGCTCGCCCAGCGAGCTGCAACACCGCCGCCGTGAGCTCCAACGCTCGCTCGCCGCTCCAGATGACGCTGGTGGCCCTCGCCGAGATCAACTGAGCCGCGCATCGTGATCTTCCCGTTCGCCGCCGTTTCGGGCCTGGCGCCAGTCCATCAGGCGTATCTGCTGCAGGCGCGCCAGATGCAAGCGCTGTCCTTCGCGGTGCACATCCCGCTGGTGTGCTTCGGGATAGCGTTCCCGGCGCTGATCCTCTTTGTCGAGTGGCTGCACCTGCGGACCGGAGATCGCCTGTACCTCACCCTCGCGCGACGGTGGACGCGGATCATGGTCGCGCTGTTCGCCATCGGGGTGATCACCGGCACCGTGCTGTCGTTCGAGATGGGGATGCTGTGGCCGAACTTCACCGCCACCTTCGGTGGGGTGTTCGGGCTTGGCTTCGCGATCGAGGGCTTCTCGTTCTTCATGGAGGCGATCTTCCTCGGGATCTATGTCTACGGGTGGAACCGCCTCTCCCCGCGGGCGCACCTGCTCAGCGGTATCCCGATCGCGATTACCGGCTTCACCGGCTCGTTCATGGTTATCGCGGTGAACGGCTGGATGAACCATCCCAGCGGCTTTCACCTCCGAAACGGCCACGTCGTCGATGCTCACCCTGTCGCGGCGCTGTTCGGCAACCCGTACTTCTGGCACGAGCTGCTGCACATGTACCTGGCCGGCTACATGGTCACCGGGTTCGTGCTCGCCGGCGCCTACGCCCTCGGCCGGCTGCGGGGGCGGTGGGGACGCTATGAACGCACCGCCCTGGCGATCCCGCTGACCATCGCCGCGCTGGTCTCACCCGTCCAGATCCTCGTCGGTGACTGGAACGGGCGCGAGGTCGCCCGGTATCAGCCGATCAAGCTTGCCGCGCTGGAGGGACTGGCGCACACCAAGCGCGGTGCGCCGGTTCACGTGCTCGGCTGGTACACCCAGGGACAGATCAAGTACGGCATCCCGATCCCCAAGGCGCTCTCGCTGCTCGCCTTTCATGATCCCAACGCCCGCGTGACCGGCCTGGATGCCGTCCCACCGGGGCAACGTCCTCCGGTAAACGTCGTCCGGGGGGCGTTTCAGACGATGGTCGGCATCGGCACCCTGCTGGCACTGCTGGCAGTCGCATTCCTGTGGGTCCGCATGCGACACAAACGCCTGCCCCATTCGCGGTGGTTCTACATGGCGGTTGCCGCCGCCGGACCGCTGTCGGTGGTGGCGCTGATTGCCGGCTGGGTCACCACCGAGGTCGGCCGCCAACCATGGGTCGTCTACCACGTAATGCGCACCGCCCAGGCCGTCACCGGGGCGAGCGGCATCCCGATCGGATACGGCACGCTCGTCGTCATCTACCTGGCCGTTGGCGCGGGCGTGGTGTGGATCCTGGGGCGTCTGGCGCGCGCCCCCCTCGACCTTCCCGGCCACCCGCAGCCCACGAGCGGCCCGGCCGCCGCCTGATCCGATGCACCTCTACACGCTCCCGCTGATCTTCGCCCTGATCGGACTCGCGCTCTACGTCGTGCTTGCCGGCGCGGATTTCGGTGCCGGCGTCTGGCAGCTGGGCTCCGGATCAGGCCCCACGGGAACGCGTCTGCGCGACTTCGCTCACCACGCCATGGCGCCGGTATGGGAAGCCAACCACGTCTGGCTCATCTTCGTGCTCACCGTCACCTGGACCGCGTATCCCACCGCGTTCGCCTCGATCGCCACCACCCTCACCGTGCCGCTGTTCATCGCGCTCGTCGGGATCATCATCCGCGGCGCGGCCTACGCGTTGCGCGCGGGTACCTCCGCGCCCCGCGAGCTGCGGGCGGTCGATGCCGCCAGCTCGCTCTCCTCGCTGCTCTCGCCCTTCGCGCTCGGCGCCGCCATCGGCGGGATCGCCTCACGCCGAGTCCCGGTCGGCAACGCGACCGGCAACCTCATCACCAGCTGGCTGAATCCCACCTCCATCCTCATCGGGACTCTCGCCGTCGCCACCTGTGCCTACCTCGCCGCCGTCTATCTCGCCGCCGACGCCGCCCGTCACAAAGACGCCGAACTCGCACAGCGGTTCCGCGCGCGGGCACTCGGTGCCGGACTGCTCGCGGGAGCGCTCGCGCTCGCCGGCCTCGTGATCCTGCGCACGGACGCTCGCCCGCTCGCTGACCGCCTGCTCGCCGGTCCGGCCACGGCAGCGCTTGCCGTGTCGATCGTGGGCGGTCTCACCACGCTCGTTCTCGTGGCTCGCCGGCGCTTCGAGCCGGCCCGCTACACCGCCGCGCTGGCCGTTGCCGCGATCATCGCCGGCTGGGCGATCGCACAGCAACCAGACCTGCTTCCCGGGCTCACCATCCACCAAGCCGCCGCCTCCCACGACACCCTCGTCGCCATCACTGTGGCCATCGTCGCTGGGGGACTGCTGCTCTTTCCCTCCCTCGCGCTGCTGTTCCGGCTCACCCTCGGGGGCAGACTCGGCCACGCAGACAACTCGGCCGCCTCCCCCGCTAACGTCCAGCCCCCGATCCTCTCGGCGGCCAGCCCAGGAATTTACGCTCGCCTCGCCGCCGCACTGCTGCTCATCGGGGTCGGAATGCTCACCGTGGCCGATGCCGGCTGGGCGCACGCCCTCGGGGTCCTCGCCCTGCTCGCCTTCATCGTGGTCGGCTTCCTCGCCGCCACCCCAGCCCAGATCGCCGCTGAGCAACACAAGACCCCAGACGCGTAGGCCGAAGCGCCTGTTACGTCGCTGCGCCCGCGGGCAGGTACGGACCCGAACGGTGATTGGCAGATGCTTGGGCGCCCGCTCACCGGGTACAGACCCAGTGAAGGAGCAACAGCGCCCCGGCCACCGAGTCGCAGCAGGCGCTCCAGGAGCAACGGCGCCCGGTGCTCGTGCACGCGCGGCTCGATGAGTCGGTGCAGAAGATCATGTTCGCCGACGGTCACTGGGCCCGTGCCGAGGGCAGCCAGGCGGTGATCGACGAGAGCGACGGCCCCAAAACAGGCCGCTCCCGCACCGGCACTCGTCCTCGGGCGGCTCGCGCCGGGCGGACTAGCCTCGGCCTCATGCGACGACGCCTTTTTGTCGAGGCGGGCTAGATCGTCGCGGCCTCTGCGGCTTCTGATGGGGGCTCGGCGAGTCTCAGGTGCCGGTGGTCGCCTTCGGCGTGTTTTTGCTGGTACATGTCGGCGTCGGCTCGGCGGAGGATCTCGGCGGGGTCGCTGTCGCCGGCTGCGAGCTGTGCGTGTCCGACGCTGGCGCAGACACCGCCTGCCTTAAGCGAGTGCCTGATGGCGTCGGCGAGCGCGGCGATCTCCTGGCTGCGGGTTTCTGTGATCACGACGACGAACTCGTCGCCGCCGAGGCGGGCGGCGCAGTCGCTGCGGCGCACCCTTCGCGAGAGGAGGTCAGCAGCTTGGCACAGGAGCCGGTCACCGGCGGCGTGGCCGTGGCGGTCGTTGACGAGCTTGAGCTCGTCGAGGTCGAGGGAGATGACGCCGAGCGGCCGACCGTAACGGCGGGCGCGTTCCCACTCGATCGCGAGGCGATGCTCGAGGGCGAGGCGGTTCGGCAACCCGGTGAGCGGATCTGACAGCGCGGCGTGCTCCGCGATGCGTGCCCGCCGCCGCTCACGGCGGAACATGAGCATCATCCCGACCAGCAGAGTGAGGATGAGCGCGAAGAGCGGTGTGGGCACGCTCATCATGAATCGATCGGCCACCGCGAGGAGACTTGCGAGCTCGGAACCCGCGTCGCGGGAGCGCGCGGGCGAAAGGACCCGGGGCGCGGGCCTCGGCGCCATCGATCCGGCGAAGCGTTCCGCGAGCGCCGCTGCTGCTGCGCCGGCGCGCCTCGACGCGCTGGCGGCGACTCGCTCGGCCTCGAGGTGACGCGCCCCGGTGGAGGCGTGATACGCCCGAATAGCTCTGAGCGACTCCGACGGCCGCGCGGCGAGCGGCGGTGACCCGGCCGGGCGTGGAGTCTCCGCGACGGTCGCGGTGGATCGCGCGTCGGGGTCCCAGAGCGGCGGTACGAGAACCGCCAGAGGCGAAGGCACCGGCGCTGAGAGCAACGTAAGTCGCAGCAGGTTGGGCGGCCGCGAGGGCAGAGCGCACAGCGGACCGGGAGGGGAGGGCCGCCGGAGCCTGGGGATCTTGGGGGAGGCGAGCGGGAGAGCGCCGGTGTGCGGCACCGCCGGGGATGGCGCAGGCGACGCGACGGGTGCCGAAGGCTCCTCAGGCGCGGGGGCCGGCGGCGGCGGGAGTGTCGCCGACGGCGCGCCGCCGACGACGCTTGGAGGTGGCGGCATCGGCGCGGCGACCGCACGGCCCGGAAGCGCTCCCGCGGCGAGCGCCGCGAAGACGATCACGGCAGCTCGCACGCATTGGCGGCCAGCCGGATGCGCACATCGGCGCGACGTGGTGGGATGAGAGGGAGTCACTGGACTCGAGGAAGCACTCGCTCGCCGTCAAGCGGCGCGCGGTCCCCCTATAACGCTGGGAGCGCCGGTGAGGAGCGCCAACCGGCGTCAACCTGGACAGATGTTCGATGTCCGATAGGAGTTCAGTCCTCCCCAACCGCCCCGGAGGGGGGGTGCCGAGGCTGCCGTGCACGGTTACACCACCGCCTTCTACTGGTCGGCTTCGATCTTAGATGGGCGCCGTCGTGTGCGGATTACTGCTGCGTCCCAAGGATTACTGCTGCGTCCCAAGGAGGAGAGGCGGGCGGTGGTGGGCAAGCCCGCGCTCGCCACTGAGCGGAAAGTCCGCCAGTACCGTCACCGCGGCTCGACGCGCGTGGCGGCGGGGAGGGCGTCAGGCTCTGCCGCCGGAGCGCGGTCGCGCGCCGGCGCGGCCCGCCAGCAGCCCCCCGAGGTTCGACACGGTGAAGGGCGCGACGAAGTCGAGTCCGCAGCGCAGCCAGGTCGCCGCGGTCGCCCGACCGGCGAGGATCAATCCGAGCTGGTTGATCGTGCAGAGCAGAAGCCCGACGACCAGCGAGAGGAGGACCGTGCGGCGGAGGTGGTGCGGGCGCGCAGTAGCCGAGGGCCTCAGGCCAGCCGCCCGTGCGGCGCGCGTCATCGGCTCCTCTCGATCCCCCACGCTGCTCAGGAGATGGAGAGATTTCAAATAGAGGGTTCGTTGGGGGAGGAAAGGTGGTTGAGAAGGAACTGGAGCAAGACGCGGAAGCGGCGAGGCGTTCTTTAGGGCGAGGCCGAGCGGCCGAACCGAGCCAACTGACATTCAGATGATTTGCCGTCGCGTACGGATCCATCCTGGCCAGCGGCGGTCCGAGGGACGATACGCGTAGCACGAGCGCCGTGTCGGTGAGCGTTAGCGGATCCCGTCGAGCAGCGTCTCTCTCCGTCTGACCGACGCCCCCTCCCCTCGATCCCGCACCGCTCGTCGCCGCCGTCAACCCCACCACGACAGCTGACAGCGCGACGAGCCAACAGGCGGTAAGCAGACCCTCCGGAGCACGCATCGAAAGCTAGACGGATCGCTCAAGCGCAATGAAGCTCAGCTTTCCCGCCGGACCCCGTCGGCGCAGTCGAGGCAATCAGCACCGCGACGCCGCAGGAGTGGCAGCGGTGGGAGTAGGGGACGAACACAGGGACGCGGGGAACACGGCTAGGGAACACGCGGACCGGATTCCTTTTTCCAGATCGCTGCCAAACAGTCCCTAAGCTGGCCTTTACCGAGTGGGCGGTCCCGGGCTCGAACCGGGGACCTCCTGCTTGTAAGGCAGGCGCTCTGACCAGCTGAGCTAACCGCCCGAAGCAGAGATGATCGCATCGACCGTGCTGAACGCCGGGTGCGGCGAAACGCTCAGCGCGCCGCGAGGCTGCGCCGCGCCTGTCGCTCTGCCTGCGCGGTGGCAAGCGCGAGCAGCCGGCGCTCCTGCGCACGTGCCCGCGCGAGCAGCGCCGCGCGGGCCCGTGACCGAGCCGCCGTCGCGGCGGTCGGTCGCAGCCGGCGCGCGACATTCGTCGCCGCCTGCGAGAGGACTACGGGCAGCCTGCTCCTCGCCTGCCGGCGCGCCTGCGCGGCGGCTCGGGAGCGCGCCTGCGAGGCGGCGCGGCCCGGGCGCCACGCATGCGCGACCGCGCGCGGTGACCGTCTCGCGCACGCGTGCGTGCGGCGCCACCTGCGCCTGGCCGCTGACCGTTCCCCGGCGGGTGACGGAGAAGACGCGTCGGGCGCCTGAGCGGGAGCGCACCACGACCCGTGCCGTCGCTTGGGTCGGAAGGGTCACTCGGGCCGCTTCGACGACGGCCACCATGCGGGTACCCGACGCCTTCGCCGAGGCGAAGCGGCACACCGAATGTTGCAAACCGAGGCGTCCCTCACCGCCGTCACTCGGGGCGCGACGGCCGCCGCTCAAGGCCAGCGCGAGACCTCCGACGAGGAGGAGGATGCCGATCACGCTGAACACGGCGGCAACGGGAACGCGCCGCGCGCGGTCGAGGGCGGAGCGCACGAACGAGCGGCTACCCGCTCGACCGGCCGAGCAAGCCGGCGCGACGCGTGCGCTCCCGGCGCCGAGCGCCGACCGTCACCCGGACGGTCGAAGCGCTCGGCAACCGAGGCGAATCAGCCCTGTCCGCTCGTGCCCGTCGTCGAACCGGTGCCCGTCGAGCCCGCGGAGGAGCTCGGAGCGGGCACCGCCGCGGTGCCGCTCGACGGGGTCTGCGCGGCGGTCGAAGCCGCCGTGGGGGTCGCGGGGGTACCCGTGACCGTAGTGCCCGTCGACTGCGCGGCGGAGGCCGCACCCGCGCCCGAGGCCGCCGCGCTCGGCGTCGCCGGCGCAGGCGTCGGGGCCGGCGCGGTGGCCGGTGTGCTCGCCGCCGGCGTCGCCGGCGCAGGCGTCGGGGCCGGCGCGCTCACCTGCGAACCCGAGCCCGAGCCCGACGGCGCGGGAGCCGGCGAGCTCTGCGTCGTGCCCGTGGAGCCGCTCGCCTCCGTCGTGCCCTGGCCCCCGGTCGGGGCCGTCGACTGTCCGCCCGTGGAGGCAGACGGCGAAGGCGCCGAGGAGGACTGCTCGCGCGGGGCGGGCGCCGCGGCCTGCGGGGCGCTCGCCTGGGTGCGAGTGGTGGACGACGGGGCGGAGTGCGTCGAGGTCGAGTGCTGGCTCGGCGCCGAGTACGCCGGGGTCGAGCGCTCGCTCGAGGTGGCGCGCGGCCTGTAGGACGACGACGTCGAGCGCTCGCTCGTCCTCGACGAGGAGGAGTACGACGGGGTCGAGCGCTCCTGCGCCGGAGCCGAATAGGTCCGGCTCGGGTAACTCGAGCCGCCCGATGAGGCGCCCGTCCCGGCCGAGCTCGCCGACGAAGTGGCGTAGGTCCGATGGGGGGCGTAGTAGTAGGAGCGCCGGTAGGTCCTGCGCGAGCGGTAGCTCCTCACCGACGCGCTCTGGACGTGCACCGAGCTCGCCCGCGCGCGGGCGTGCCCGCGAAGCCGGTCGAGCGGCACGTGCACGACGACGAAGCCCGAACGGGGAGCGCCGTTGAACCAGCCGGCTCCACCGCCCGGGTTGGCGTAGGACGTGCCGAAGAAGCGGCCGTTGATCGACATGTAGACGTGCCCGGGGTTCGCGTAGATCGTCACCGCGCCGGCCCCGGGGGAGCCCCAGTTCATGAAGCCGCCCGAGACGAGCGGCGCGTTGAGCAGTCCGGCGGAGTGAAGCACGGCGGACACGGCGCCCGAGCAGTCGTACGGACCGCTGAACGAGCCGTTGTGTCCTCCGCCCCACGAGTAGGCGTAGTGGTGGCTGTCGATCGCGCTCGCGGCGGCGATCATCGTCGCGATCAGGTCGCCGCCCGATCCCATGGGACCGCCGAAGCTCACCGGCGAGCCGCTCTGGGCCGGCGCCTTGGGCGCCGCCTCCGCGTGCCGGGTGGGCGGCGCGGGGTGCGAGGCCGGCGCGTCGCTGCGCGCGGGGGGCGAGGCCGGCGCGTGGCTGCGCGCGGGCCGCTGTGCGTGGTGTGCCGCGTGAGCGTCCGGCTTGGCCTTCGGCGCGGGCCGGGTCTGCGGGTGCTCGGCGCGCGCGGCGACGCGCGGCGCCGGAGTGCTCGCCTCCGGGAGACGGCGGGTCACCTCGGCGTTGACCGTGCGCGTCGGTGTGCTCGACGCGCTGGACGAGCGGGGGGTGGCCCCGCCAGCAGCGGCCGCCGGCCCGCCGATCTGCACCTTGGAGTGAAAGAGCGTCACCCAGGTCTTCAGATCCACCTGGCCCGTGGCCGGGAGCCCCTCGCGGGACTGGAACGCACGCACGGCGGCGCGGGTCTGGGGCCCGAAGATCCCGTCGTCGGGAATGCGCACCGCGCGCTGAACCGCGGCGACCGCCCATCCGTTCGAGCCAAAGGCCGCCAGCACGGGCATGGTCTGGGGCGCGGCCTGCGGCAGGCCCTGCCCGGCGCCGGCCGAGCGGGCGCCGGAGTTGGCGTCGGCCTCGGCGGCGGCGAGTCCCGGCAGGACGGGGCCGGCGACGACGGCCGCGCTGAGCGCAAGGGAGGCACCCTTGCGCCGCGGAGCGTTGCGGCGGGTGATGGCGGCGAGCTCGCGGCGATGAAGCGAGCGGGCGAGCGACGCCTCCCAGAGGGGGTTCGAGGCGAGGTCGCGCTCGGACACGGACCAGTCAACGGCGGCAGGTGATGGGCGCAAGGCCAGGCTCCTGTTTCGGGGGTCGACGCCTGCGGGGTTAGCTGACGGGCTCGCGCGGGAAAGACCGCGCTACATCACCGGACGGCGATGATTCGCCCCAGCGGCACAAGGGCCGCATGGTTCCCCCGCTCCCTCACCGCGGACGGTGAAGGGATTAGGCGGCTTGGCGGGGCGGACTGTAGCGCCTCTGCGCTACGCGCGTCTACCCCTGTGCGGCGGCGGGGGTCAAGGCGTCTGACCGCGCGCCTGGCGGTAGGCATCCGAAAATGCCCTGGAATACGCGCGGTGAGCGCCGATGCGCCTTCCCTCGGCGTAGCCAGCGGAGTAGCCCGCGCGCGCTCCGCGGGGGGCGCCGGCGTGCGTCGCCTTGACCTCTGCCGGCGCCGATCTGCTCGCGCCCCCGTGTCCGATGGCGTAGCCCGCCGCCGCGACAACGAGCACGAGCAGCGCCGTGACCCCGATCCTCAGCACTGCACGGGCCCGTGATAGCTGGGCGGCGGTGGCGGGGCGTTCTGGCAGTCGGGGTTCGAGTGCAACAGCTTGCGCCCCTGCGGCGTGTCGACGGAAGGCGAGGGGCGCGGCGAGGTCGCTCGGGGGGTCGAAGCCGCGGGCGGCGAGGGGAACGGCGAGGGGGACTGCGAGGGAGACGAACGGCCCGACGGGGTTCCAGCAGCGGGAAGACGCGCGGGCGGACTGGGCGCGCGGGCGCGGGCCGCCGCGAGGGCCTTCGCGCGTCCGGCGCGCTCACCGGCGGCGGTGCCCGCGCGGTTCCCCTCGGCCATCCCGTCGGCCATCCCGCGACGACGACCGGCCGCGAAGTCGTCGGTCCGGCCTGCGGGCGCCGGACCGGTGGCAGCCCGTGGTGAGGCTGCGGGGCGGGTGAAGCGGCCCACGGCGAACCCCGTCGCGGCAAAGGCGCACACGAGCACGGCGATCAGGCTGGCAAGGGTGAGACGGCGAAGGGTCACGGCCGCTCCACGGTAGCCGCCGGTCCCGACGCGTCGCCGGGGTGAAGGCGACGCCGGGGCGGATCAGCTCAGCTCGGCATGGCGTAGATCGTCCCGCCGCGTTCGAGCACCCGCTTGGCGGCCAGGGGCTGCACCGCGGGCCCCTGCTCCACCGCTCCGGTGCGCGCGTTGAAGACCGACCCGTGGCACGGGCAGTACAGCGCGCCGCCCTGGTAGGTGACCGCGCAGCCCGCGTGCGGGCACACCGCGCTCAGCGCGCTCAGGTTGCCGCTGCGGTCGCGCACGACGATGTCGGCCTGCCCGTCCCGCGGGTCGCGGTAGGTGGCGGCCTGACCGGGCGCGAGGCTCCGGGAGGGGCCGAGGCGCACGGCTCCACGGGGCGCAGCCGGGGCGCCGCGGGTCGCCGGGTGATGACGGACCTCGAGCGGCGCGTGGTCGGGCGCCCCGCGCGGCGCGGCGGGAGCGGCACCGGACGCGAGTGAACCGAGGCCGCTCCCGCCGCGGTAGCGGCCCTTCGCGGCCGCCGCGAGTCCGCCGAGGACGCCGGTCGCTACCCCGGCGGCGGCGAGCGCCTGCCCGATCACCGTCCGCCGGCTCAGCGCCGCGCCGGCCGGGACCCGGGCGCCGGGACGGCGAGGATCGCGCGCGGCCCGCTTCGTTCGCCCGCGTCGGCGCCGCACGAGCTCGTGCAGCCGGTGATCGAGCGCGGGTTGCCCCGCCGCGCCCGCGAGCACGAAGGGCAGCCACGCGAAGACGAAGACGATGTCCGAGCCGAGGAAGTACGGCGAGGTCTTCCAGCTCGCGGTGAGAAAGAGCAAACCGTTGAGCGCCAGGCCGGCTCCCGCCGCCCCGCGCGTGAAGAGCCCGGCGGTGACGAGGAGCCCGACGGCGATCTCGAGGAGCGCGACCCCCACGCCGGCGACCCTGGGGAACGGCAGCGCGAAGGCGTGCAGGACGAAGCCGCCGGGCGTGCCGCTGGCAAACGCGCGGAGCTGGCCGCCGATGTAGGTCGGCGCGCCCGGGTGCAGGAAGCCGGGATCGCTCAGCTTCTGCATCCCGCCGTAGACGAAGGTCACCCCGAGGAAGACCCGGAGCGGAAGCAGAGCCGTGGCAGGGGTAAGCGCGCGCAGGCGAGGCATGTGGGGCATTATCGGTCGCCCGACTGAGCCCCGGCTGAACCGGGGCTGAGAGAACGCTCAGGCACAGAACGGTACGGAGGAGGCGTACGGTTCATGACTCACTCCGTTTGACGCCGCACGCCCCTCGACGACAGGAGACCTCGTGAAGAAGCTGCTCGAACTGCTCGTGTGCATTCTCCACCCCCTCGCGGTGGTGCTCGGCTGGATCGATCTGGCGACCCGCCGCCGTGACCTCACCGCCGCGGGCAAGGCCGCATGGGGCCTGGCCATGCTCGTGCCCGCCGCCCCGTTCCTCTACGTCCTCACGGGCGGACGCTTCTGGTGAAAGGCACCCGAGCATGACTGTCGGCGGCCTCCCTGGCCTTGGAACCCGCGAGCAAGGGTCACCGTCCGCCGGCGCCCTACCGGACTCGGCGACCCGAGGAGCGTCGCCTCAAGGGGTGGGAACCGATCGCCTCGCTGAGTCGGCGAAAACCACGGAGCGTCAGCACCAGCAGTGCCACGGCCGCGAGCACCGTGACGATCGCCACCACGACCGCCGCAACGAGCTGGTGCACCAGGGCAAGCACCACCGAGGTCACCAGACCGGCCAAGAGCCCTGAGATTATCTTGATCATTGCCTACTCACTCCCGGTGGACGCGTGTATCCCATGCGCTTCGGCCGCGCCCGCCGCGGGGCCGGGCGAGGGGTTCTCCCGCTGGTCGAGGCTCTCAGAGACGATGACCTGAATCGAGCCCGCGACGGGAATGGCGGCCAGGGCGCCGAGGATGCCCGCGACCTCGGTGCCCACGAGGATGGCGACGAGCACGGCGAGGGCTGAGAGCTTGAGCGCGCGGCCATAGATGAGCGGGCGCAGGCTGTGGCCCTCGACCACGTGGTAGAGGGCCATGAGCGCGAAGACGACTCCGCCGGCGATCGGACCGGTGCTCAGCGCGACGAGGCTGAGCAGCGCGGTGACGAGCGCGGGGCCGAGGTAGGGAATGAGCTCGATGACGAGCGTGAATAGCCCCAGTGGGATCGCGTAGGGCACCCCGACAATGAGCAGCAGGACGGTGGCGAAGACTCCCGCGAGAAAGCTCGCCAGCAGATTCCCGGTGACGAAGCCGCCGACGGACCTGTAGACGCCGGCGCCGATCCGCTCCGCACGCGGCCGGTTGGCCTCGGGGATCAGCCTGAGGCTGTGGGCTCGCCATTCGGGCCCCTCGAGCAGCATGAAGAGCGTCAGGAACGCGATGATCACCAGGCCACCGACCCCGGTGGCGACGCCCTTGGCCACGCCGAGAGCAGGCGTCGCGGCGCCCGAGAGTCCCCCGCCACCACCCTGGCTCATGGTCGCCTTGCGCACTTCCTCGACCACGTGGTACTTGCGCTCGAGGAAGCCGAGCGGACCCTGCCCCTTGGTCAGATCGCCCACGAGGCCGGGGAGCGCCTTGACGAAGTGGTTGACCTCGGTCACCAGAGGAGTGATGAACACCACCGCGAGCACCGCGACGATGATCACCGTGGCCGCATAGACGGCCGCGACGGCCGGGCCGCGCCGCAGTCCGCGCCGCCCGAAGAACTCGACGGCCGGGTTGAGCGCCAGGGCCAGGAAGAGGGCGATCGCGATCAGGGTGAGCGCCGACTGGGCGAGCACGAGGAAGCCGAGCGCAGCAGCCACTCCGAGCACGATCCCGAGCCCGACGAAGATCGAGCGGGGGCGCAGCGCCACCACTCGCTCAGGCGCCGGGGACGAGCGAGCGGGGGATGGTGGGCTCGGGGGAGCGGGCGCGTCGTTCACGCGCGTCCGCTCCCCCGGCCCGCAGCGGCCAGCGGGAATCTCATGGCCGCCGGGCTCACCGCTACTTCTTGTCTCGGTCGAGCAGGTTCTTGGCCTTGTCGGCGGCCTTGTCGACGCCGTCCTTGACCGACGCCTTGGCCTGGTCTCCCTTGCCTTCGTTCTTGAGGCTCTCATCGCCGGTGAGGCTGCCGGCGGCCTCCTTGACGCGGCCCTTTCCTTCGTCTGCGTGCTTGTCGGCCATGGGTCCTTCCTTGGGGATTGGGGGTTGGGTTGGGTGAGATGACGCTCAGCGTGCTGCGCGCCCGTCCTGAGGGGAGAGGCGCTGTTGGAGCTCGCCGAGGTCGAGCTCGCCGCGCCGGAGGGCGCTGAGCGCGGCAAAGACGGCGGCACCGATGAGGCAGAGGATGGCGTCGCCGAAGCCGAGGGCGGCCCAGGTGGCGACGGAGAGGAAGCCGATGAGGGCGGAGAACTGGTGGGGGGTCATGAGAGGTCCCTTCTCGTCTGGGGGTCGTATCCGGTCGCCGTCACGTCGACGGGTAGGTCGGGAAGCTCATGAGCCGCGTGGCACCCGTTCCGCGGGCGGCTACTGGACTCGCGAAGAGTCGGAGTCCTCGTCCTCATCGCCGGGGAAGTGCATGTCGTTGATCTCGACATTGACCTCCGTGACGCTCAATCCGGTCATGCCCTCGACGCGCCGCACCACGTTGTCGCGAATCTCCTTGGCGACCCGCGGAATCGACTCGCCGTACTCGAGGACTACCTTCACGTCGGTGGCCGCCTCGCGCTCGCCGACCTCCACCGAGACCCCCTGGGTGCGCGAGTCGCCGATCCCCACGCGCTGGGTCACCGAGCCCACCGCGCGGCTCGCGCCGCCGCCCACGCTATAGACGCCGGCGACCTCGCGGACGGCGATGCCGGCGATCTTGGTCACCACCGAATCAGCGATCGTCGTCCTGCCGCGGTCACTGCTCAACGGCTCGCTGCCGCGCTGGGCGACCTCGGTCGACTTGGCGCCTTCACCGCCGGCGGACTGGCTCGAAGCAGACTGCTTCTCGGTCTCGGGCACGGACTGACTCCTGATGGGATCGGTTAATCGAGCCCAGCGCTCCAGGGCTCCGTTCACCCCTTTAGACCGGGCCGCCCGAGAAAAGTTCTGCGCCGGCTACTCGCTCTCATCGAGATCCTCGACCGAGACCAGGACACGGGCGCTCTCGACTCCGGCGACGCGCATCAACGCTTCGCTCACGCGCGTGCGCACCGCCTCCGCCACCGGCGCCAGCGTCGGCCCATAGGCGACCACGAGTCGCACCCTCACCGTGACCGGCTCGCCCTCTGGCCCGTCGTCGGCCACCGCCGAGGCGAAGGAGACATCGCTCACCGAGCGCGCCGCCTCGCGAGCGAGACGCGCGATGACCCGGTTACCCACGCGCGTGCGGCCGCGCTCCTCACCGGGGAGGCCCACGCTGCCCAACTGCGTGCGTATGCGCGCGATGACCCGGCGCGCGAGGTCAACCGGTACCAGCACCGGCTCGTCGGCCAGGCCACGCACCTGCCGCCACGCCTCGCGTACTCGCTCCAGCGCGGGCAGGCAGTACGGACAGATCGACTGATGCGCCGGGTCCCGAGGTTCGAGATCCTCGGTGACCTGTTCGATCAGCTCGGCCAACCGCGCGCCGCACGGGAGGCGCTCCGCATAGCCATCGAGATTCATCGCCCCACCTCCTCTACGACGCCGAGCCGAGCGCGATGAACGCGCCCCTTGACCGCCGCCACCGTGACGCCCAGCACCTGCGCGATCTCCGCATAAGACAAACCCTCGAATTCCCGCAGCACCAGCGCCGCGCGCTGCTCGCCGGGCAACGACCGCATGGCCTCGGCGACCGCGTGCCATCGCTCGCGGCGCTCAGCGATCTCAGCGGGGTCGCCGGCCCCGTCCAGCATAGGTTCCGTGAGCCGCTCCCAGGGCCGGTAGGAGCAGCGCGCGTTCAAACACCGATTGATGACGATGCGATAGAGCCACGTCGAGAAGGCGCTCTCCTCACGAAACCTCGCCAGCTTCTGCCACGCCACCACGAACGCCTCCTGCGTGGCGTCCTCGGCGTCGGCGCGCGAAGCGAGCATCCGCAACGCCACGCGATACATCGGCAGCTCATAACGACGCACCAGCACCTCGAACGCTTCGACGTCGCCCGCGCGCGCAGCGCCGACCAACACCTCATCACGCGCCCTGACTACCAACCGCTCTCCTCTTGGATCAGCTTTGGCCGCCCTCAACCGGTCAACGGGTTAAGTACCCCCAGGGGGAATCGAACCCCCGCTACAGGCGTGAAAGGCCTGCGTGCTAACCGCTACACCATGGGGGCGAGGGACCGGGGCAGATGGTAGAGCGGGCAGCTCGGCCGTTTCCCGGGCCGCCGCGGCTTGCGAGAATGCTGCCGCGCCCCTAACTCAACTGGTCAGAGTTCCGGTCTTTTAAACCGGCGGTCCGGGTTCGAGTCCCGGGGGGCGCACTGCGGAGGGAGCAAGCTCCCCCTTCCCGCTCGCCGTACGGAACGGCATACTCCCGCGGGTGAGTCCGGATACTTGGGCCGACGCGGGGCGGCGCGCGCGTCGGGGTGCGCTGCGTCCCCTGCGACGTGCGCAGTGGCTTCCGCCGCTTGCGGCCACGCTCGCCGGCGTGGTGGGAGTGACGAACCTCGCTTCGGGGATCACGCCGAGCCTGCCTGGGCGCCTACGCGACCTGCTCGACGACAGGCCGGTCACGCTCATCCCCTTGGCGCACGCGCTCGAGCTGCCGATCGGCGCGAGCCTCGTGATCCTGGCGCTCTACCTGCTGCGCCGCCGGCGCGGGGCATGGGCGCTGACCGTCGCAATCCTCTTCGCGGTCGGGGTGCTCGACGCGGTCAAGGGCAACGACGTCGGGGAGGGCCTCTTCACGTGGGTGCTGGGCGGGGTGCTCATCTGGCAGCGCGAGGCGTTCTACGTCCGCCACGATCGCGTGGCGCTGCGAGCGGCGCTGTGGCGCGTGCCGCTCGCGATGGCGGTCGCGCTCGGCGTCGCGCTCCTCGCCGTGTGGGCGGGATCGCGCTCGCTCACCCCGCACGTCGGCACCCACCGGGCGTGGCACGAGGCGCGCCACCTCCTGACCCTCAAGAGCTCGGCCATCCACTTCCACCACGCGTTCACCTGGGTCCCGTTCAGCGTGCACCTCCTCGCCGTGGCGACGATCCTGCTCGCCTTCTGGTTCCTGCTGCGCCCGCTGGCCGGTCCCCGGGAGCTGCCGGGCTCGCGGGCGCGGCGTCTGGCCCGCAACCTGGTCGAGCGCCACGGCGCCGACACGCTGAGCTACTTCAAGCTCCGCCAGGACAAGCACTACCTGTTCTCCTCGGATGAGCGGGCGTTCGTCGGCTACCAGATCGAGGGAGGCACGCTGCTCATCTCCGCCGATCCGGTCGGGCCCGAGGACGCGCTGCCCGGGCTCGTGCGCGAGATATTCGGGTGGGCCGAGGTCCGCGGGCTAAAGGTCGGCTTCATCAACGCGAGCGAGCAGATGCGGGCGCTCGGCCGGGCGGCGGGGCTGCGTTCGTTCTACTTCGGCGCCGAGGCGATGCTCGACGTCGAGCGCTTCTCGCTCGAGGGCCGGCCGATCCGCAAGGTGCGCCAGTCGGTGACCCGGATGACCAAGGCGGGGTACCGAGCCGAGCTTGTCGCGGTCGGCGAGCTCGACTCGGAGACGCGCCGGGAGATCGAGGGTGTCTCCGACCGCTGGCGCGGCAAGCACGCCGAGCGCGGCTTCTCCATGTGCATGGACTCCGTGGCCGGCGGCCACGAGCCCGACAGCCTCCTGGTCATCGCGCGCGATGCCACCGGCACCCTGCGTGGGTTCGTGCACTTCGTGCCGGCCTTCGGTCGCCCCGCCGCGTCGCTCAGCGCCATGCGCCGCGAGCGCGACACGCCGAACGGGCTCATGGAGTTCCTCGTTGTGCGCTCCATCGAGCTCATGCGCGAGCGCGGGGTGCGCGAGCTCTCGCTGAACTTCGCCGCCTTCGCGCGCTGGATGCACGCGCCGGCCAACGCCCGCGAGCGCCTGCTCGGCCGACTCTGCAAGCCGCTCAACCCGTTCTTCCAGATCGAGAGCCTCTACCGCTTCAACGCGAAGTTCTTCCCGCGCTGGGAGCCGCGCTATCTGCTCTACGAGGGCCGCTTCGGACTGCTTCCCACGGGGATCCCGGCGCTCATCGTCGAAGGCCAGCTTCCGCGGCCCCGTCTCGGGCGCCCCCGCCGGCGGGTACAGGGCGGGTCGGCGCCTGCGCCGGCGGCGGCGCGCTAAGCGCGCGCTAAGAACCTTCGGCGCTTACCGCCACCGCCTCGATCTCCACGAGCAGCCGCGGATCGATGAGCGCCGCGACCGCGACCATGGACGTGGCCGGTCGAATCGCTCCGAGCACCTCGCGATGCGCGCGAGCCGCCTCCTCCCAGCGCTCGACCTCGGTCAGGTAGATCCGGGTCTGCGCCACGTCGGCCAGGGAGGCCCGCGCCTGGGCGAGCGCGCCCTCGACCCGTCGCAGCGCCTCGCACGCCTGCTCGTAGACCGAGCCGGCGCCGATGACATAGCCCTCCTCGGCCATCGCCGTGCAGCCCGAGACGAAGACGAGCGTTCCCGCCCGCACCACGCGGGAGTAGCCCACGCGCTCCTCGAACGGTCCACCCGAGGAGAAGCGCTCGAGGATCGGAGTCTGTTTCACAAGTAGGCGGGTGCGTCGGGGTGGTCGTATCGTGGATGCCGGGCGCCGCACGTGACCGGAGTCGATACAGCGCATCGGCGAGGATCACGGGGGGCGACCCGGCGCCGCGAGACGGCCGCATCCGGCGCGACCGACTTTGTGGAACAGGCTCTCAATGCCGGAAGTGGCGACGGCTCGTGAAGACCATCGCGATGCCCGCGCGGTCGGCGGCCTCCACTACGTCGGGGTCGCGGATCGAGCCGCCGGGCTGGATGATCGCGGTGACTCCAGCCTCGATCGCGAGCTCCGGTCCGTCGGCGAAGGGGAAGTAGGCGTCGGAGGCGAGCGCCGAGCCCGCGAGCGAGGCGCCGTTGGCCTTCTCGAGGGCGAGGCGCACGGAGTCGACTCGGCTCATCTGGCCCGCGCCGATGCCCACCGTGGCCAGGTCACGCGAGAGCACGATCGCGTTGGAGCGCACGTGCTTGCAGACCTTCCAGGCGAAGAGCATCTCGCTCCACTCGCGGTCGGTCGGTCGGCGCTCGGTGACGACCTGCATCTCCGAGCGGTCCTCGAGGTCGAGGTCGCGGTCCTGCACGAGCAGGCCGCCGACGACCTGACGCAGTTCGCGCTCGGAGAGGTTCATCGTGCGCCGCTCGTTGTCCTCGAGCACCCGCACGTTCGGCTTGCTCGCGAGCGCCGCGAGGGCCTCGGGCGTGTACTCCGGCGCGAAGACGACCTCGACGAACTGGCCGAGCAACTCCTGCGCGAGCGCTTCGTCGACCGGGCGGTTGAGGCAGATCACCCCGCCGAAGGCGCTCTGGGGGTCGCCGGCGAAGGCGCGCCGGTAGGCCTCGAGCGCGTCGGCGCCCACCGCCGAGCCGCACGGGTTGTTGTGCTTGACGATCACGCACGCGGGCACGCGAAACTCGCGCACCACGAGGCGCGCCGAGTCGAGGTCGAGCAGGTTGTTGAAGGAGAGCTCCTTGCCCTGGAGCTGGCTCACCATCGAGAGCACGTGCATGCGCGCGCCGACCTGGGCGTAGAACGCCGCCCGCTGATGCGGGTTCTCCCCGTAGGAGAGGTCGAGGACCTTCTCGAAGGCGCGCACGAAGAGCGGCGGGAAGTCGTCCTCGCGCTCGGCGAACCAGCGCGCGATCGCGGTGTCGTAGCGCGCGGTGTAGGAGAAAGCCTCGGCGGCGAGGCTGGCGCGCGTGGCGAACGAGAGTCGCCCTTGGCCGTCGCGCAGCTCGGCGAGGATCGCGTCGTAGCTCTCGGGGCCGACCACTGCGGCGGCGTAGGCGTGGTTCTTGGCCGCTGCGCGGATCATCGCCGGGCCGCCGATGTCGATCATCTCGACGACCTCGGCCTCGTCGGCTCCGCGGCGGCCCGCGGTGCGCTCGAACGGGTAGAGGTTCACGCAGACGAGATCGACCCACTCGATCTCCTGCGCCTGCGCGGCCTCGGCGTGCTCCGGATCGTCGCGCACGCCCAGCAGCCCGGCGTAGAGCTTGGGATGGAGCGTCTTGACCCGCCCGTCCATGATCTCGGGGAAGCCGGTGAAGTCGGCGATCGCGCGCGTGGCCACCTCCGCCTGGGCCAGCACCTGGGCGGTGCCTCCCGTGGAGATGATCTCGACTCCCAGCTCGGCGAGCCCACGGGCGAAGTCGACGACGCCGGTCTTGTCCGAGACGGAGATCAGCGCGCGACGAACGGCGATCTCGCCGGGCTGCGCCGGCGGCGCGGAGAGCTCGGTCGCGTCCCCCATGCGCGCGAGCATACGCGAGGCCGGTCCGCGAAGGCGCCGTCGCGGACCGGGGACTCAACCCCCGGCGAGAACCCGCCGCGGATGCGCAGGATCGAGCGCGACCGCACGCTTGGCGATCAACCGCACGGCCTCGGGGAGAAGCTCGTGCTCGATGGGATGCAGCGCCCGCA
>JAABUW010001472.1_pt1 | contig 39222 bp, 63 predicted proteins | sample 5560081 | NCBI WGS metagenome assembly JAABUW01 (sample SAMN10711882, study PRJNA513363) | rock metagenome | isolation source: Antarctica rocks | place: Antarctica: Victoria Land, Knobhead sud | reverse complement strand
ACATCTCCATGGAATCTGCATGTCACAGCCACTCGCCCCCCCTCCCTGGCCTCCACGCCCCATATACCTCGCGCACTTCCTACACCCTCCTGGGGGCTCACTACATCCCAGCGTTCCCGAATCAAACCGGGATCCACAAGCATTCGATGCACTGTCGTCCGATGGCATTGGCGCGTTTGACGCGTTTCAGGCTGCGCACCTCTATTCGCCTATCCTCACCCGCCCTAGTCGGTTTTGCAAATGCCGGAAGGCCATCTAACCTTGCTGTGCTTTTGGTGCCTCCCGCATCGTGCGCACCATAGTAACAGAGGCCACGTTGACGACGAAGAGCAGTCTCTTGGAGGGCCCAGCCACGGATGTGGCATTCCTAGGCGCTTATTTGTTTGAGCGGGGGACATAGTATCAGTCTCAGCCGGCAAGCACGCTGCCTCCGCCGTCATTGCGGCTGCGGATGTGGCGGCGGCTTGTGCTCCTCTTCTCTTGGCGCTCTGATGATCAATAGCTCTGATACAGGAGCTCAGTCGTGCTTCCGAGGCCGCAGCAGTTGCCGCCGACACGCTTCCTAGGCAACGCCGTGCCCTCTTCAACTTCGTTGGTTCCGCCCGCACATCCGCACGCACGCGCGCGGCCTGCCGTTCCCCCCCTGGTTTCCCGGCGAGAGCGGAAAGCTGTAGGTTCTTTGTGAGCTCTCGCAATGTCGTTGGTGGAGTGAACAGGCTGGTACACGATGAGTATTGGCCGGCAGACGCAAATTCATCGGCGCTAGCGCTAGATTCTTTCGGAAGCGTGCTGTCGACATGAGCGTCCGCCGCCGTTTAAAGCGCAGCCTGTACCACTTTCTGCACCTGTCATATTGGCGCTGCACAGGCGACTTGGGAGGGCCTACGCGTGGAGCTGTTTGCAGTCCTGTTCTGAGGGTCTGGCGACGAGCATTGACCGTTGTGCTGAGCCGTTTCAACATGTATCGATCCCTGCCTTTTGGCATCAGCCGTCAGTCAAGGTGAGCAGCCCTTTCAAGGGCAGTGAGCCTCTGACATGATAAACACGAGTTTTGAATGGAGGCTAACTCTTGTTGTCATTGGACGACGTTTATGCATCAGGCGCCGCAGGGGGCTATGCTCACTCACAACATGAAGGCAGCGGCTCTCACAATGAGTCCTGGCTGCTCTGTGCATAGCTGTCACGAGCTACGGAGTCGACGTGCTGCAAGGCGATTGCAGTGCTCTGTATGGCTTTGATTGCATCTGTGCTGCCTTTTGCAGATATATCAATCATGCACAAGCCTTGGCAAGTCGAAGGCCACCCATTCTGCAGCTGACGGTTCCTAACAGGCGGCCCAATCTGCCTCCAGCATGCGTTCGTCTTTGACAATCCTGCGGCAGAAGACGGCCCGCGGCCCAGGCGCGACGTCGCTCGCAACAGTGTGCAGCCAGCATGCCATCAGAAGCGCATCCTGCAGCGGCGTCTGACAAGAACGCAAAGTACGGTGCATCCAGCGGCAAGGCATCGGAACCCGCAACGCCTGCCGCCGCTAGGCCGCCGGCGCCTGAGCAGCCGGATCAAGGCGACTCTTACCTCTGCGACGTGATGATGGAGGTGCACTTTGGTGCCATGTCTTGTGGCCCGATACCCATCAGCGGCCGGATGCGCATCGCATGATGCCGGCCCTGTTGCCGGCTGCGCGTGAGGTGCTGCCTGTCTGGAAGGAGTGGAAGCAGCAAGGCGGGGGCGGCAGGAGCCTTGCCAGCTTGCTGCCGCAGATCCACGACCTGGGGCGGGGCCTGCTGGACGCCGTCGCCATGCGAGACCCGGACATGCACTTGGTCAACCTGTGCGAGATGCTGGCAGACATGGCGGCGGCCATGCCGCAGCACGCCACCTGGCCTGCATGCAAGAAGGTCCGCCCGCCTGAGCTCGGCGGCGATGGAGGCCGCACAGCTGCTGCTGAATCTCTGCAAAACAGTGACAAACTCTGCGTCGACATGACCGTGTGCGCCGCTCAGGCGGGTGGCCACCTGCTCGCCGCCGCGGTGGTCCTGCGGCAGGACGTCACGGCCTCCCGTGGGATCTCGCGGGGTCAGCGGCCCTCGCCGCCTGTCACGGTCGTGGCCACGGCGTTGCTGGAGGCGGCATGCGGCAGCGGCAGCGGCCGTCGCGAGCTGCGCAAGGCGCTGCTGCCCGCCCTCGGCAGGCTGCCCGCGCTGCTGAAAAGCGGTGGCGGCTGCACGGCGCTGTCTGGTCTCTCTGCCCTGACGGCGGTCTTGATGAACAATGTGCCGGTCCTGCTCGGCATGTCGGTGGTGCAGGCGTCAAAGCTGAACCAGGGCGATGCAATGCAAGTGTTTCTGGGCTGAGCTGCTGCATGCCGTTCCCGCCTTCGTCCTGGACAGCGGTATATCTCCAGTGACTCAGGGCTGCCACTGTGCAGCCCTGCAACTAGGCCACAGGCGCGCGGGACGCTGTGGAATCATCCTAGCAGCACCACAGTGCAACCTGCCACGGTGCATGTCCTGCTTCCGCAGGCACACATCGCGCTTCCTGGTGATCTGGCTCACCTTCATGCCGGTGCGCATCCTGACCAGTGCACCGATTCCTGGAGAATCGTGCTCAAGCACTCAGTCGCCTCTCGACAGCTGCGCCTATTGGAGCGATTTGGCTGTTGGAGCAGTCGGCAGCACACACCGAATGATGCTGCTTGTGGCTGATGAGCACCATAGACCAACTCAACAGCCGCAAGTCTGCGCCACGCAGTTCACGCTGTGGCACGCGTGCGGGTGGGGCACGGTGCCGGCGAGCATCGCCATCGCCTTCCTGCTGCTGGGCATCGAGGAGATCGGCGTGCAGATAGAAGGTCAGCACCGCAAAGACGAGTGCAGTGCAGAGCTCATGCCATTGAGACCCATCTGACTCAGAGCATGCTGTCTCCCTGCTCAGTGTGCTCAGTGTGCGGACTTGGCTTTCTACTAATTCTCACTCGTGGTGTTGTGCTGCGCAGAGCCTTTTGCGATCTTGCCACTAGGTGCGGCGTGCCACTTCTTGCCTGCACGGCTGCCGGTGGCTCTGTGCTGTCTTGACTAGGTGTCTGCTGCTACCGGCAAGAGCTGCATGCCTGGCCTTCATCATTGATGCAACATCAAAGCCATCCCTTGTGGACGGCTCATCTGCCTCTGGTTCCTCGCAGAGAACATGTGTGCCACGATCACGCGGGATTGCATAGAGATGCACTCACAGCGACACGAAGTGCGAAGCCTTGTCACCGATGTCCGCCCCATGTGAGTCTCCTCACACTGCTCGCCTAGGCCTGCTTTTTCTCCTGATAAATCAGCCCCTGGTGGCAACTGCAAGGCCGATGAGTCCGCAGCGGGCAAGAGGCTCCGCTCGTGCCTGCCAAATTTCACCGTCGTTGTAGCTGTCAATTGTCAAGGTGCAAAGTAGCAGCAGCCCTGCCAGGCAGCGTGAAAGTCGTGCCAATTCTAACAGCCGTCGACAACACCGCATTTGCCAGGCCCTCTTGCTGACACCACCTCTCGTGTGCGTCCGGCAGGAACGGGAATCAGGAGGGGCCGGCGGACCTGCGGCCCAAGCACGAGCGGCGGAAGACACGGTACTGCAGCCCCCGCCGGCGGGAGATCGACGGCGACTCGTCCGGGGAATGGGATTTTGACCGCACCGAGGGCGCCTCATAGGGCTGCCCTGGTGCTTGAGCAGCAAACCCCAGTGCTGCAAGGCATGTGGCTCTTGCAGGATGAGAAGGATTGCAGCGTGTCTATTGTTTTGGCTGTGCTGGTGTCATGGATATGGTCACATACCTGCAGCTGCGCCGCGCCAGCAGCTCGTGTTGAGCAAGGCGCCAGTGCTGGTACCCTTTGATCTTGCGGTGAGCTGGCCAGCGTGAAAGCAGGTGTTGTTGTAGAGTTGAGCTTTCGCATGGGGTTGAGTTGTACATGTCAAATGATCTTTCGCTTCCTTGTGAATGGAAACCTAGACAGAAATCCTGACCCGCGTCCCACCTTTGGCCGTCGTTGTGCAGCTTAGCAGCGGTCGACATGATTGTGAGGGTTACCGCCAGAAATGTGTTGGATCAGCCAGGGCAGCTCCTCCACGCCAGCCAGCTCGAGAGCCGCCCGCAGCACCGTCTGCGACGCCAGCAGCCTGGCAGGAAGTAGCGCAGCTGCGCATACTCGGAAGGCCGCTGCAGGTCCCAGGACCACACGCCGCACTGCCGCAGCCGCTGCAGAGCATTCGTAAGAATAATTACGCTGCTGGTCACGGCCAGCATCGCCCCCAGCGAGGAGAATGTCGTCTTGGTCGACATGGCCCCTGCATGCAGCAGGTTGTGGGCAATGAATGTCGCCATGTCCAAAGCGCCAGCCTGCAGCTGCTCCATGATTGGCCAGGTGCTCGAGCTGCTCTGAGCTGGAAATCCTGCCCAGGTCTGCGGGATGCCCAGCACTGCCACAGGAGCCGCCTTCTGCTGGGTCTTGAGGGGCGGCGCGGGGTCAGCCGTCGCCGGCAGCAGCTGCGCCGCGAGCTGGCCCATGGTTCCCCACCTGGTGTACGTCAGCGGGATAGGCGTCTTCAGGATGCGCTCGCAGGCGCCCAGCGCATCCGCAAAAAATGTCACCTGAGGCCGCCAAACATAATCATCAAGCATACCAGCACCGAAGAGTGACAGCCCTGTTGCAACGATCACTGCAACCAACAGATGGCTGTCAAGATGCATGGCATATCGCGACTGCATTGACAGGCCTCGATTCCATGCAGGACTGTACATCGGACAGATTGGGTCGGTGGCTCACATTCTCGTCCAGGCGCACACGCGCGGCGTCGGGAATGTGCGCCTCCTGTGCAGCGACAAGGGGGTCTTTTCAGGTCTTATCCGCTGTTTGGTCGTTCAGCGTGCGAGACGGTCATGAGGGAGGCAAGGAGTTTACATGCACGTTGTCACGACCACCAGGTTTACAGATCTTGATGGGTGCGCAGACAGCTGCAGCATCCAGTGTGACACGGAGCAGACACCCGGCAGACACCAAGGCTGCAGCATCATCATGCATATGGAAACCAAGGGTAAAACAAAAGAGCACGGAGTCGCTGAGGGTACTCATAAGATCGAGTTTGGGGGTGCTTGGGAGATGTCAGGAGAGCAGTTGCATCCCACCTCGATGGCGCATGAAAGGACCGCCAAAACGTAGTTCGGCCGGTGCTGCGCACTCACCAGCTTTGCCAGCTCGTGCTCCGGCAGGATGCCCTGTAGCACCAGCCATATCGTTGGCACACCGCCGAATGCGGCAGGTCTTGTTTCTCCCAGCTTGCAGCTGATGCCAGTACCCCTGCCACCCTCGGCTGTACGTCAGCAGGTTGGCAGCCCCTTTGGCGTGGCTCGTACCTCATCGACAGCGTTAAACGCCACATAGAGCACACCTGCAGCTCGGCCTCGACGTTGCCGTCCTCGCGCAGGTGCGACTGCAGCGAACGGCTGTAGGCGACGACCCAGCGCTGCACCATGTCCAGCAACTCCGCCTCGCTCTCCGGGAACCACGAGTCCGCCTGCAGGTGAAAGGAGTCGTGGTGACATGTTAAAACGCCTTTGGTATAGATGATTGACAAATTTCGGCAATCACCGCTGCTCAATGTCCAGCAGGTCGCTCTGCCTCTGAGTATGAGAATCACGAGTCTGCCGGCAAGTAAGTAGATGCATTGGAGGCAGGCGTCAAAAAGCCTCATTTGTGCACCCTGGAGTGAAGGGACGGGCTGTTGAATCAGTCCAGCAGTTGCGCACTGGTCTCCGGGAGCAGACAAAGTGCTCATCTGTCCACGTTGAGAGGGCTCATGAAAGACTACGCCTCCGCATGTGAGTTCGACATGCGCCTCGCCTCCCACGATTGGGCAGAAACACCAGCAGGCTCCTGCTTGGCAGCGAGTTGCGCATATACAGGCACGATGTGCAGGAGCCCTCCAAATGCCATGTTGTTGAGGTCGTGCATGGTGCCGCTCACCTGGCGCAGCAGGTCCCGCGAGCGATTCACGACGCCCCCCCATGTCCGCCGCGCCTCCTCCCACCGCGCGTAGCTGCTGTTGGTGCGGAACACCTGCCGCACAAAGGCGCGGGCGATGAAAGCGTGGCCTGAGATCTTTGCGATGCGCCCACCTGCTCTGCTGTGCCTCTGGGCGCACTTGCCGGCGCATCACAGACGACGCACCTTGCAGATCCGCGCAGCTGAGCAACAGCGCCTCGTGGCTGGTGCTACTTACGTTGATCCGGCATGCTCCAAGGCAGAAATGCTGACAGCGGCTTCTGCAGCAGAGCACGCGCACCAGGAGCAGCGACAGCGCAAAGCTGGAGAGGTTGAAGGGCTCGGTATTGGCGACGGAGATGGATTGGAAGGCCTCCGGCAGGCTGCCCGCCTCCTGCAGCGACTCGTAGCCGCAAACCGCCAGCGACAGGCCGGTGATGATCCACAGCGGCGCCGCCAAGCCGCGCACGATGCGCGAGCTGCAATCCGGGGTTACGAATTCAGGCATGAAAGGCTTGGGGGCTGCACGAAGGGCCCCCTGAAAAGAGATACAGACGTCGCAAAGCAGGCAGGCCTGCTGGTGCAGCACATCAGACCATGGCAAGAGCAGGACCAGCGGCTTTCCAAGGAGGAGGACGCAGGAGGTCACCCCCAGATCCCGGTAAGATGACGAACATAACGGTTCGTGCTACGGTGCTCGCGCCACCGCTGAAAGTCAAACACCTGCAGAAAATGCGACAGGCAATCTTGACCTCATGTTGCACGGAGTCCACCCTCGACTCGAGTAGAGGGTGGAGGAGTGGTTTGCAAACGTGCAAGTTCCAGCAGCCATAGTCTTTGATATTTCATAAACTCAAGCGCACCGTGCGGCGAAATTTGCGGCTGTCCTCCTTGTCCTGGTCTTCACTGCTTGGAGATGGCAAGCCCCCGCCCGGAGGGGGCTCCGGCGGGCTGGCCAGCAGCGGCGACAGGTCCACCGACGCAAAGGGGCCGTCCCGCACGGACGTGCGCAGCGGGTGCGGCCGCCTGCCGCTGCCTGGGCGCAATGGGTTTCCGCTGCAGCCGCCTGCAGCAGGTGCAGGCTGTTGCATGCAGCAATGGCGCGTTGCTGCAGACAGCACGCGATCCTGCCGTTGCCTGGCTGGCTGCCGACTGTTGCACGGGTTCTGCAGAGCCCTGCCAAGCTGCACATGGCTGCAGTGCAGCAGCTGCTGCGCTGCGCTGCCACCGCCAGCGGCAGTAGCTGTGCTCATGCTCATCGCCGTGCAGCAGCTACGTCGAGTTCACAGTCCACTGATCGAGACTGCCGTCAACTGTGACTTTGCAGGAGTGATCTCGTGCCAACACAACGCCTATCCGAAAGGCCAAGTGTTTCGGAACCAGAAATCCAGATAGCCTGTCTTTCAAATACCACTTGTCACTGTGATAGTGAATGAAGCTTTTTGCATTTGCCCTTGCAGCCAAATGACATCGCTTAGCTACTCGAACGCGTGTCCGGATGCGTGCGCCTGCCACCAGCTAGACAACTGACGGTGCAATGATCCGCCGGATGATGGCTCTAAATTACGCTACTTCTCACTGAGCTGCAGTTTGATCAGAAAGCGCGTTCGAGCAAGTTCTGGCCAAGTTCTGGCCTCTGCTTTATGCCAGGAGACTTGTCAGACAGCAGGGTTTTGTATTTGTCGGACGTGTCTGCCAGGAACTCGCACAGAGGTGCAATGTGCCAGTGTGTGCAACATTCATTAGTATGCCAGAATCCGGAAACATCAAAGTTTGCGCATTCGCAGCTGCAGCTGCATGCATGATGCTCGCGGTCTCGTGCCACCCACTCGAGCAAGACATCCTTGGATTGCAGATTGTGAAACGAAAATGTTTCGCAAGGCGTTCAATAGCGGCATGATACCAAGAGTCTCGTATACTGGCATTATGCACTAGTCCCGCGATTCAGAGAGACTTGAAAAACTCCCAGTTGCGCCGGGGCGCCATGCAAGCGTCAGCGAATGCCGCAGCCGGGCGCGGCAGAGTCGTCCTGCATCTCGACATCGACAGCTTCTTCAGGTGACAAAACACGCAACGTCCATCGTGCACTGGAATGTATTCGAGACATGCGTCAACCAAGACATGCGGAGGAGGCAACCTTGCATCACGAGGAACTGCAGTGCCCAGCGGTAGAGTCTTGCACATGCGCAGTCAGGTGGAGGAGGCAAAACGGGGCATCGCAAAGGGGACGCCCGTGGCGATTCAGCAGCACCAGGACATCATCACCGTGAACTACCCGGCGCGTGCGGCAGGAGTTAAAAAGCACATGCGCCCAGCCGAGGTGCGTCACAGCTCATGTGCAGAAGGCAAGGATCATGAGCCAGCACTGGCACACTCAGGGTGGCGGTCGCTCAGTCTCTTGTTCCCAATGCACGCACCATGCAGGTCGCATCGACACGTGATGTGGGATGCACGGCGCACTGCAGGCGCGGCGGCTGCTGCAGGCGGCGGGAGGCGTCATCCTGCCTGTGCACATGGAGCCGGGCCAGCGCGTCAGCTACGGCCCCTACCGTGCCGTGTCGCGCGCCATGATCAAGCTGCTCAAACGGTGCAGTTGATCTGTCGCCAACACGAGAAATCGGAGGCGAAGGCCATCGGCACCAATCTATGTGAAACCTGAACGGGCATGAGCTGCAAAATGGAGGCGCTATTGCAACTGCAGGATTCCAGACTGCAGGTGCGCCTTATGAGGGTGTACAGATGCCAAGTCATTGATGCCTGGTCAGGTTTGAGGAGCTGGAGGTGGTGGAGAAGGCCAGCATCGACGAGGCGTTCATGCAGCTCAAGCCGGTGCAGCCCGGCAGCGGCGCGCCGCTGGACGTGCCCTACATCCGCCACGTGGCCGCAGCCGTGCGCGGCGCGGGTGAGCAACACACAGTCCGGCTGACCAGCAAGCTTGCTGTTCGACTGCACCATGATGTGCGCCTCAAGAAAGTAATGAACCTTTCCTCAGCAACATCATGCGTAACATACTGCTTTCAAGTCGGATCTGCGGAAAGCTCGCATCTCTGCTTGCTGCCGCGACCAGATTCAAGCAGCCGTACTTATGCAAAGAATGCAGAGGCAGATGTAGAAGCACCCGCTTTGGTTGGCCAAGTAGTTGTCTTAGGACTGTCCTGTGCCGTCCTGCAGTCAAGCAGGAGCTGGGACTGACGGCGTCAGTGGGAATCGGCGGCAACAAGCTGCTGGCCAAGCTGGCCTCGGGGCGCGCAAAGCCCGACGGTGGGTTTCATCCACACAGGATGAGAGAATGTTGTGCAAATTGCGACCTGAGCCTAGGGAGGACAGTTGTGGCACAGGACATCCGCTGTCGGTCGGCGGGCGGAAAGTCGTTGTCTTGGGCAGAAGTTTGGTGGCGATCTCAAAACTGTTGCCGGCAGGGGTGTCCAACGTGCTTGCGGCTGCGGACATGGCCGCGCTGCTGGCGGCGGTGCCGGCGGCGCGCATGCCCGGCTGCGGCGGCAAAATCGGCGACACCTTTGCGGGTGCCGGCATCCGCGCCATCTGCGACTTGCAGGTGTGTTGCCTGTCCTGGAGGTTGCAAGTGCTGTGCAATATGCCCATATAAGTTTGAGTAGGATTCGGCAACAATCCCACACGTCTGTTACAGGGGCCGCACCTGAGAAGAGCCGAATTTGCTGGGCTGCAGTGTATCTGACCTGCCAGCCCACCGCCGGATTGGCTGCACATGAGCCTTGCTTTAGTCACGTAACTTCTTCGCGGCTGCAGGCCTGGAGCGAGGCGGACATGCGGCACTCGCTGGGCTTTCCTGCAGACCTGGCCGCAAAGCTGCACCAGTGGGCCCGCGGCCGCGATGATGCTCCTGTGGCAGAGCGGCCGCCGCCGAAGACGCTGAGCGTGCAGGTCACGTTTTGGTTTATGTTGATCTTGCTGTCTGCACCTTGTATAAGGAAGGCGCAAGTTCAGGCTGCCAATCTCCTGCTGTGTGCAGTGGGTGTCGTGCAATGGCAATGGCAAAATTTACACAATTTTGCACTCACTCTTTCCAGAGGAGCCGGACGCCAAGCAACTGAACAACCTCTGATTAATCTGCAGATGTCGCTGACGCCTGATGCATTGCCAATGCACCCCAGCCAGATTGGGCAGCCCACAGTCGCCGGAGACCGCCCCGGTGAGCCAGCTGTCCAGGCTGCAGCAATGAATCCTACCCTTGGAGGTATAGATATCACCCCCTGTATTTTTCGTCAATAAAGTCTGTCTCTATTTCTTTTTTGTTTCATGTTCGCACAGCAGGCTGAAGATAGCTCGTCAAGTTGACAGGGGCATGGCTCCAGCAGTTCGTGCACTGCAGGCTCCTAACCTGCGCGTGTTTTCTCTTCACAAGCGCACACAGCATCAAGCTGACCAGCGGGCGTAGCTGCACGATGTGCGGATCCACATGACTCCGCCTTGCTTGGTGCGCAGACACGCTGGAGCCGCTGCCGGTGGGCGCACCAAACTACCGCAACCGGTCGGGGCTGGTGCTGGCAGCAATGGCTGGCCGGCGCGGCCCCGACTGCCCGATTCGAGGCGGCATGCTCTGCCAGTTGGGTCCGGCCGCCGGCACTGCCGCCGCCGTTGATGTTCCTGCTGGCGACGCCGCCGCCATCGCTACTGTTGCCTCGGCCACTGCTGACCCCGTCACCGCCGCCGCCACTGCCTCTGGCATGCGCCTCGGCGTCGTATGGCAGCCCGTCGCCAGTTGGCGGCGGCTGCAAAGTTGCTTCCCGCTGCCGCTGCGCGCCGCCAGCCGAAGGCGCCGAAGCTGCGGCCGGCGGCGGGACGCTAGCCAGGGAGGGCGCCGGAAAGGCGGTGCTGCGGGTGTAGTAGCGGTTGTTGTCGGCACCGCCGCCCATGAACCGCAGCTGCACGCTCAGCGTCGCTGGCCACCGGCCCTCCTGTAGTGCAGTGCACGACAGTTGGACTATCCCTGCAAATAAGTATGCCATTGTGGGGGACTCGAAATCAGAATCTTGTGCTCCACGCAAGCTGCAAAGACAAGCATGCTGCCCAACAGCAGGGTGACAGCATGGAGAGACCATGCTTCGGCCAACAGCAGGGAGTTGCATGGTGAGGGCAGAATAGTCTCAGTGCACGAGGATGCGCACGTCTTCGCGGTCGAGCATGACGCGCCCCCGCAGGTCGGCGTTGCGGGCAAACGCCGAGGCGCAGTGCCGAGCGGCGTCGGCGCTGCAGCCGCCCGCTGCAAAGCTCGTGGAGGTGCGCGCATTAGCCATCACTGCGAATCACGCGGGCCATTTATCGCCAAATGCGCGACCTCCTTTTGTCTTGTCTGGATCCAGCGGCCCACTGCTTGAGCGAGTTCTCTGCATTCCTGCATGCAGATGTCTCACCTTTCTTAATTTCTGATGTATTTTCACACAGGTTCGGCTCCTGGCGACCAACTTCCTGGCAGCAGCTACGGCCGCTGGGCCCTCCATCAGACAGTTCTTTGCCCAGCAGCCGACCGCCAAGCGACAGCGCACCGGTGGCGGCAGCGCGGACGGTGCTCTGGCCGGCAAGTCGACGGCAGCGGCGGCAGCGGCAGCAATAGCGCCAGTTGTGGATGCTGGGGCAAGCGGCCAGGGCATGTCTGCTGCAGCGGGCAGCAAGGACGCTGCTAGGGACTGTCAGCCCTGCGACGCAGCCCGCGCAGGAGTCTGGGGCGCCGTGGACTCGGTTTCCGGCCCCGCGTCGCCAAGCAGCACGTTCACGCCTCCCGACGAAGATGGCAACGACCTAATGGGCGACCTCTCCGCCAGCAGCCACCAGCACGCCATGCCGCCGGCCGGGATGCACGGCAGCGACCGCGGCGGCGGCAAAGTCGCGGCCGGCGCCGGCGGCAGCCATGCGAATGTCGGCGGCGCCGCAGCTGCCGCCGGCATCCGCGTCGCAGCCGATGGCACGGCAGGGCGTCCGGGGCAGGACGTGGACCTGGCGGCGATCGACGTCGAGGAGCAGCGCCGCATCCTGCGCCAGCTGCGGGGCAGCAGCAGGGGCAGTGGCGGGCGCGAAAACGGCAGCGCTGGGCGCGAGGGTGCAACTGACGATGCCAAATGCGGCGGCGCACGTCAGCAGGGGATCGCCGAGGCCTTCCGGCGCGCCGCGTGACCGGGGCGCCAGCTGCTCGCTGCCGAGGTGCGTTTTATGTCAGGTTGTTGTCTGCGTGAACATTCAGGAAGAAGACCGCGAACACAAATTGGCACGACACGACCAGTCCTGTACGTCAAGCAATAGTGCGTGCCGTACCGGTGTCTAAACTCTGCACACACAGATCAGCCGCTCCAAATTTTCAGGTTTGCCAATCAGCCGCGTGGATGAGGTACACCATACTTTATGTGAGATCGGCTGGCTGCCAGGTACACGAGTCACGTACTACTCGACGGCCCTTTTACCCGCGTGCCGCCTGCCACCAGTTTGACAGCTATCTCGCAATCACCCGGAGCTGCGCGGCTGAATGGCCTGCATGTCCGCCAGCTCGTTGGTCGAGGCCCAGCTGCCATAGTCGCTGCCACACATCCAGTCACCCGCTCCCAGACCTCGTCTGTTGGCACCGTCCTTTGGGAAAGCTCTTGCAGAACAGAGCGCGCGTGCAGGGATGCCCGTAATGGGACGCCGCAGCAGCAGCGAAGCCGTACGGGTCCGCACGGCTGCCCTACCTCAACGCGCTTTGCTCGAGATTATGGCAGGGTGCCCCTGTAGAACCGGGTGAGACGGCTGTCTAAGACGTGCAAGAAATCATGCGCCGATTGTCTTGGATCAGGGGATGCTCGCAACATGCTGCGCTGCCTTCGGAGGCAACGCCAAGCAAAGTCCTGTGGGACCACGAAAGCTGTACAACCCGTGTGCAGCTTTCGGCGAAGTCCTGGCAAGTCCATTGAGGCGTCCTAGTAGCTCATGCAGCTCTTCTGTTCACATGCTTGCGCGGATGCTGAATATGGGGTCCGCGAAAGGTCCTTGGCTGCGGCACCCCTGCTCATGTTGTTTCCTCTGCTTCTGCATGCCAGCCAGGTACACCTCCAAAACAACAATACTAGTAGGGACCCCAATATTGTCAGCACAGCAAAGGCTGGAAGGCGGAAAGCCGACCGCTGGGGCACAACATAGCCCCGGGGCGGGAGCGGTCCCGGGGCGGTCGGCGTTCTGGCGGCATGCTGAAATCCGACATTGCTGGCCTTTGCTCAGAATCGGAACAAAAGATGTTGCCAGAATGCCAGTAGTGCGTCAAGGCCAGGCAAAACACACCACTCAAATAGTTAGGCGTACATAGAGCGCAAATGCACTGCGCAATGCCTGCCACAGTTCCGTCTACAGTTGCGAGCCAGCTGTTCACTAAGCACTGGGCTACAGCCTTGCCGATCAAAGCTGCCGCCGCTCTCACATTCTTATCTGCTTGCCCACAGTTGGACTTACACTGACCCAGACGGCGGAACCGTTTATGGTCCGTTCGATGACTGCCAGCGGCCGGCTGCTTCTTGGAACCTTCCCTGGTGTGTCCTCAATGTTCGGACACCCCCGAAAGCACTGCTCCTGTGCAAAGCTTCGAACCCGCACATGCGTCGCTGCTGCAGCACTCCATCAACTTGCTGCACAAGATGCAACATGCCCAGCAGCCTCGAGCCTCGCGGTATACTCTTCCATCAGCTGAGCAACACCCTCTGCGGATGCGCAGGTGCTATGTGGAGCCCAGCTGCGCCCAGGCGGTGTGCTCTGACCCCGTCGGGCCCTGGGGCAGCTGCATGAGCCTCGGCGACGCCGCCATCCTCCCGCAGCTCCAACCCACGGAGGACTGCGGCCAGCCGGCGCTCGTGCCGGCCAACAAGCAAATCATCACTGCAGCGGGCGCTGGCGGCGGGAAGGCGCAGACGACCGCCATCATCGGCGGCGTGCTGGGCGGCCTGCTCGGTCTGCTGCTGCTCACGGCGCTAGCGGGTGGGCGGCCTGCTGCTCCTGATAGTCCGGGGGTTCGGGGATGCCGTGACTCATATGGCATATGATCGGTCAGGGCGCAGGCCGCTGTCGGCGTGCACTCTGCAGAGAGTCGAGCCTGTGCACGAGCATGTTGTAGCACCAAAACACAAGGCACATGCGTGTTGTCACGCTGATGCGCTCCCTCTTTGCAGGTTACCTGATGTGGCGAGCGGTGCGGCAACGCCGGCGAGTGGCCCGTCAACAGAGCCAGCGACGCCGAGTGGAGGCAGCGGCGTCAGATAAGGACGTCTTTGACTCCAGCACCACTGATGCGGGCGTCAGCGATGTCGAGAGCGGGCTGCCCGGGCTCAAGGCGTGGGACTCGTGGCTGGTGTGTAACAATCGCCCTGGAATTGCCCTGGAATGGCACACCCCTGTGAAAGCACACCTGCAACAATACATGGCCCGAGGTGGCTTCCCTGCGCAGTGGGCTGCCGCCAGTAGCTCGCATGCTGCCGCAGCCAAACCTTCACCAACATGCTGTGTGCTCGGATGAGCCACACTTTTCACCAAGACACACATGTCGGTGCGTGTTTATGTGCAGAGCCTCAAGCGCGACAGCGCCAGCGATGAGGTGCTGACAGACACGGCCGGGGGGCGCATCCTCAAACCCACTTTTCACGGCAGCGCCGGGTGAGCTGCGGCAGCGCGGACGTCATCTGCGTCTACCGCGCGTGCTTGCCTACTTGTCTCAGCCCTGCAAGTTCACAGCGCTGCCTTTCAAATCCATGCGTCGTCCTCCCAACGACCTGCGCTGCATACCCATCAGCTCACCCTACAGAGGAGCAGCCTTATACTGTCTCAAGCCCTTTGAAAAAGTTAGAAAAGGTCCATGCCAATTCCGGTGGACCGCGTTGCTGTGCAGGACAGGCGAATCGGAGCTGCCGCAGCTGGGCTGCGACGATTGGCGTCTGCAGCGTTCCGACATTATCATCTGCAAGAACGCCGACGGCAGCGAGGCGCTGCTGGGCGCCGGAGCATACGGCAAGGCGAGTGATGGCGCAGCGTGGGCGTCAGCGTGGATTACAAGTGCATCGATATGCACAGATGTGATCAACAAGCAGATGTGATCGAGCCGTGCCACTGGATGCACAAAAAGCATGCGCTGCCGCCTCCAGCAGCACTTTCCAGCAGCACCGCCCAGCAGCGAAGTCCTTCAGCGTGCCGATCGCCGTGCTGCTCATGCCATGCCACTGAGCAGCAGCTGGATCACGGCCGCGACCCCCTTCAGCCTTCCTGCACACAGGTGTACAGGGCGATGCGAGGTGGTGTCTTGTCTGTGGCGGTCAAAGTCATCCACATGATGGCGCTTGACGGGGATCTAGCCGCGGCGATGCGGCAGGAATTCCTGCACGAGTGCGCGGTCCTCAAGTCTCTCAACACTGGCCCCAACATCCTGCAGTTCCAGGCGCGCGCCGCTGCTACCCTGAACCCTGATTCCTGGCAACCCTGCTATGGAGCTCCGCGGCTTTTCTGGGACAGTCCTCTGGGACAGTCCTTTTGGTTACCTCCCAGGCCTGGCTGCGGGCTGTTGGTTTCTGGTGGGCTGCCGCATGCCACATCTTCGACGATATGGTCCTTGCAGCCCTCTGATGAAGAATGCGTGGCTCAGCGCAAGCCAAACTGCCTGCAGGGCGCATGCTTGGACGATGATCACATGATGCTCGTGACCGAGCTGTGCGCCGGCGGCAACCTCAGCACCGCCATCCATCGGCGTGCAGTCACCTGGCACAAGCGGTGCGGCTGCACTCCTGCACGGCTGCTGAGATGGCGCTGCCACGGCAGTGAGATCCTGTATGCTCGGTGCAGGCCATGCTGTGGGAGCTCGCTGTTGCCCTCTACCACAAGTGAGCATTCTTGCCAGGTTTCTGAACGGACTCTGAAGACTGCCGCGTGTCGGCATGCAGGGGACACCGCATCGCACTGGGGTGCGCGCAGGGCTTGCACTTCCTGCACGTGAAAGGGGTCGTCCATTTCGACATGAAGAGCCCCAACGTGAGTGTGCATTGCCACGCGCCAGACAGCTGGATTGAGTTTTGTGGCATTCTGCGCTAGGTCCGAGGTTGCTTGGCCGCAGCTCGTCTTGCAGAATGCGCAGATCTGCCTCTGAAAAACCCTGAAATCGGTAGCTGGTCGGCATCCATGTCAACGCAGAATCTCATGGGCATCTTTCCTCAATGCAGGTGCTGCTCACGCGGGAGGGCACCCCGAAGATTGCGGACGTCGGCCTGTCCCGAGTTCTGCGCAACGGGTACGGTCTATCGGAGCATTGCCTGCCATTGATACGGCCACGCTTTGGGATGCCTGTGGCACTTTCCTGAAACGAGGGTTCCACACGCCGTCTGGTCTGAGCCTCGGCAAAACCGTTTGGCGCTGTCTGCATGTCGCGAATTTTTCATGACACAGACTGAATGCTGCGCTGTGTTGCTGGGCGCAGGGCACTCGTCCGCAGTGACTCGACAAACTTTGGCACCTTCTGCTGGGCTGCTCCGGAACTGCTGCTGAACGACGACAGTTGCAGCACAAAGGCAGGTTCCCAGACATTATGCAGCATAATGGGTTCGACCCTATGCATCCTGTGCCGCCGGCTGTTGCATCTTGTGCCGCCAGCCGTGGCCGTTTGCCCCCTTGCTGCGTCTACTCCTCATTCTCATGCTATTTGTTGGTGGGCTGCGATCCAACCAGATTTGCTCTTACATACGCAGGCCGATATCTACAGCTTTGGCGTGGTGCTGTGGGAGATCTGCACGGGCGAGCGACCTGTCCGTGGTCAGCTGCGGGCACCGACGTGAGCCTCTTGACCTTGAACCCTGCTCTGTTTTCTGGTGCTGCCGCACAACACTTGACGAGAACTGGCAGACATCTCATACCTGGTGACTGCCTGTGCTCCCAAGCACATGATGCTAATTCTACAACCGCAACAGCAGTGGTTGCAGTGGGCCTCCTACCCTTTCAAAATACTCGCTCACCAACAGCGCATGCATTTGCGATATCTGCAAGATATCGATTGCGATTGCGATATCTTGCAGCATGAGGTCATGAAACATGAACGTCTCAGAAGCTGCAGTGCCACTGCTGAGCGGCGCAAACTCCTGGAAGCCTGCATGTCGTGATTGCCATGCTGACTGCGACTCGTTCATCACTGCAGGCCCGCCGAGTGTCCGGAGGCAGTCGCACAATTGATCTCCGAGTGCATACAAACGGCCCCTGAATCCCGACCGACGGCAGCCAACGCCACGCTTCGGTTGGCGGCCATGCAGCCGCCGCCTTGGATGGGCAGCTATAAAAACGTCAGCCGGCGCGGGTCTGAGGACTCTGGAGCGTTGTCTAGCACAGCAGCGGCAGACAACTGTGACAGCGGCAGCGGGGTGGGCTGGGGACAGCGGCTGCCCCCCAGCGGTGAGCGTCCTCCCTGACGCCTTGCCTTCATCTGCAAGCCGAGTGAATACGCCTGTGCAATGTCTGTGTTGCACACGAACCCAGTGCTGGAGCCAGCCTGCGGTTACTGCCCAGGCCAGGTCCTCGATTCCAAAGGAGGCCGTCTGTCCCTCTACAAGCATGACGACTCGCGCTCCGCCACTGCCGCGTGCAGGTGCCGCCGCCGCCAGGGGCGCGGTGCAGCCGATCCGCCACAGCCTTGACGCCCATCCGGCCGGTGGGGCGCGGAGGACGGGCCCCTTCCTGGCCTCCAGGCGTTCCTGCCCTTTAGGCTCCGCTGCGCCGGGCGCCTTTGAGGCAGCTGCTGCCGCCTCCGCCGCCGCAGCCAATACCGCCAACTCAGCCGCCGCCGGGCCCAACCCGTTCCTCCTCCACAGCTGGCTTCCGCAGGCGGCGTTTGACGACGGCGTGGGGCCGGGCTCCCAGGCGGCGGAGGGGCCGGCCGCTTCGGCAGGGGCGCATCCGTCGGGCACGCATCCGGATGTGTGTGTGGACCTCGCAGCGCTGCGGCTGCTGGCGAGAGCCGCGGCGGAGTCGGCGGGCGGCTGGGAGGAAGCCGCCGCCGCCACAGAGCTGCAGCGACGCGGCAGCGGGGACAGCGTGAGACATGGTGATGATTCAGGAGGGATGTACAGCTTTGCGAGCGAGTAGCCGGCGGGGGCGCTCGTGGCAAGCCACACGGCTGCGGCGGCACAATAGTGGAGTTCTGCATGGCAAGCAACACAGAGCAGGATGATACCTCTGGGCTTTTGAAAATGGCGATGACCTGTCGATGTCGTGATGTGTGTCGTGGTCTTCAGTATTCTTTTCATTCTTTAATATACTCTTCGGGCTCCTTCTTTCCTGGAATTCGTGTAATTCTGGTCAGACATCAGGGTTCAGGCAGCATCTTTAAGCCGCATGTCTGCTAGAGCATGCTGCAATAGGACCGCCGGTCTGGCCATCTGCGCTGCTGGCATGGAATAATTACAATCCCGCCACCACACTACCCTACAATGCCCAGCAACGAATCCTGAACAACGGACTTACCAAGGCAGGGACGGAATGTGGACACGAGTACTGTGCGCGGTGTGCGGCAAAATTGCAGCGGCAGAAACTGCGGAGGCGGAGTTGGCCACTGGGACAGTGCATCAGAGCGAGAGACTGCTTCGCGTTCGTGACTTCGGCTTGATCATAGAGTTATCCAGACCGGATCAGGCTGTACGGTCAGTATCATTGGAGGCTTGGAACGGAGGGTTAGCATCAGCGCAGCGTGTGCTAACCCGCCCTGTGCCTAGTGGAGGAGGGTTTAGTGGTGCCTTTGTCCTTGCACGACCATCGGTACCTGCAGCTTTTTTGTTGGTGCTCCGGCCGTGGGTGGGTGCTCCAGTACCTAGCCCATAGCAGTGCCGGTTGGCATACCTCCTGTAGCTTTGGATTGGTGGGGGGTGGTGGTGTGGTGGCGCGGCGGTGGTGTGGTGGCGCGGCGCTGCCGTGCCACAGAAGCATGGAGCCACACCTTGAACCGAGCTGATTGAACATGATTTGGTGAACGTCGATGGCGGATGATTGATCTGCCGAGTTTGGTTTTGATTGATGGACCACATGCCTGAGTTTGGGAGCCAGAGAGCCCAACTGTCCACTTTAGTCTCCTGCAGACGACGACACGTAGCACAGTTGGAAATTCTACACATACCAAGCAGTACAGGTAAGAGATCTGACAAAATACCTGTGAGATGGTCAATCGTCGGCACAACACTGCAACGCTGTGTGGCAAGGAGCAGAGACTAGCAACGGATGTTCACCCTCACTTGGAATGAAGCAATAGGACATGCATCTGAGGGTTTGCCGGCCGAGAACTTGCGAATTTATGCCGCCAGGCAGATTGCATATGCATCCAACACCTCGGCATCGGACAAGGTAGGTGAGCTTCGAGGGATGCAAAAGCCCAAAACCTAGTGCGCGGCCGAGCGCCGCAGACGCCGCGCTTCGGATGGCGCAGTCGCAACCGCCGCCCCCGGTTGGGCAGCTACAGAAGCCTGAGCCGATGCGATGTACAGCCTGCGGAACGCTCTCCGTCAGCACCAAAGCCGCCGACGACGGCGGCAGCGGGAGCGGTGGGCCCTGGTCACAGCCGCTGCCCGACAACGGTATAATGCCGCCTTGCGTTGGCGTCACACGTTCCTGCTTTTGGGCTGCGATGTCGTGAATGAATCCAGCTTTGAATTCCAAGTGCAGCCTCCGGCTTGAAAAGAATAAGGATGCTGGGTGTCGTGGCGCTACAACATCAGAACTCATCCCTTTTCGAGCGTGACGACGCTGCTGCTCGCAGGCCCCGCCGCCGCCGGCGACGCGAGCGACAAATCCGCAGCAGCCTCAGCGGCCGCCCGACCAGCAATCGCAAAGGACAGCCCCGTTTACTGTGTCTAGGCGGTCCTGTCCTGCAGCGTCTGCGGCGCCGGGCGCCTCCGATGCAGCTGCCGCCGGCGCCGCCGCCGTCCTCAAAGCTGCCCTAGAAGCCGCCCCAGCCGCCCCAGCGGCCGCTGATGGCGGACGGCGAGGATGCGGGGCCAGGCGCAGCGCCAGGGGTCGCTGCTGCAACAGGGGCCGGCAGCCACAGCCGCGGCGCGCACGGCGGCGGGAATGCCACTTCCAGACGCATGTGTCGACCTGGCAGCGCTGCGGCTGCTAAAGAGGGCAGTCGCGTCATAGGCGGGCGGCTGGGAGGACGTTCCCAGCCGCGGCGGAGCTGCAGCGGCTCGACAGCGGGGACAGCACGCCACTTTGGTCCATGTCATGTTATCATCCAGACAGGAGGATGATGTCTCATGGTCGGTGCCAGGAATGGGAGGTTGTGAAGGGCGACGTTAGAGGTTTGAATTCATGCCCATCGCGTTGACGACATGAACGCTGCCGGCCTTGTGCCTTGTCACCCGCACTCATGGACCTCCTGGATCGGGTTCTCTGGCGGTCAAGTTTGACAGCACGTGCCCACGGACTTCAGACCGCATCACCTACGCCCTGTTTCAGAAGCAGCTGTGTGGCGGCCTGCTCAACTGCTTCGCAGAGACGTATGGTTGGTCCTCACTGGAAGCTGCATTGTACACATTGCAGGCTGGGCGAGTCGCTATATCGAGCCGGTTCCATCGCCTGGACGCCGCACGCATCTCCATGGACACGACATCCCGGCGCGGCAGCTTTGATGCGCCGCCGCCCCGGCGCAGTTTCTCTGACCTCGCAGCGCTGCGCCCGTCTGTGGCCGCGGACGCTGCGCAGCTCTACATCCGCCAGGACTCCTGCCCTGCCGGTGCTGTGCCAGCGGCGCCCTGCGGACGGACCCCGCCTCCGTGGCCACAGCCTTCCGCGGCACGCTGCCGCGCAGTCCCTTTGCGGCGGCACGCCCCGGGGACAGCGCCGTTACCGCCGCTCGTGCCGCCGCCGCCGCGGCCGCCGCCTTTGCCGGACTCGACATCCGCCGGTTGGAACCCTGCCGGCTGCAATCCTGCAAGGAGGAGCCGGGCAGCCCCCCGGTGCTGCTAATTCATTGATGTTTTGCACCCGCTCCTTTGTGAGGGTCGGGGTGCGCAAATGCATCTCAGCAATTGTTTGTACGTGTCTCAGCGTTTATTGGTAGGGCACCGTGCTCTGCTGTATTATTCGTTGGTATATAGGTCAGCTTGAGTTGGGCACGTTGAATTTTGATACATGGGAAGCTCACCGCGGCGGCGGCCTGCTGCGGGGGGACCGCAAGCCGCCGCCGCCGCGAATAACTACCACGTTTGTATCGACTGAAGTAGTGGCATGATCGTGATCATAGGCGCTCACTGCTGTCATGGCGCTCCATCCATTTGATTGCAGTGACGCGAGCGCCTTGGCACGATTTTCGTTCCCTCAGGCAGGGATCATTGGTGGTTGATGCTATTGATCGTAAGCTTGGATCATATGTTTACAACGTATGTTTGTGTTGCGACCGCCAAAGCTGTTGCCCTGGCTGAAGGGCCGCTGCGGCGGCGGCTGCGCGCTGACGGCAGAGATGGACATACTGAGGCGCGATTGGGCCTGTGCGGCCACGTGGCAGAATGCCGGAGCGCGCTTCCTCTCCTGCAGCTCTTGATGATTTCAATAGTCAGGCAAACATCGGCGCCGCGATTGCAAGCTGTTGTCCGTCGCTTCGAGAGGATGATAGAGTTTGACCACCCAGTACTTTTGAGCATGCGTGTGTGCCGCCGCGTCGGAACAGCTGTAGCTGTAGACAGCGCAATGGGGGACATCAGCAGCAAACAGCAGACGTGACAGATGGCGGTCGCCGATTGCTGCCCTGCATCTGATCAGTCGAGGATCGAAATGGTGATAATTCTTGGAGGTTCCACATCGATACGGATGTCATCTCACACCGTGTGGCACCTGGATGGAAGGTTCCGCCGTGCCCGCCGTGCGAGCACCTTTTTCATTTGTCCCACAGCAACGCAGGCACACAGCGTTCAACGAGACGAGAAGGCGTGTGCTCAACTAGCGCAGTGCGCCTGTCGCCGCATCATCGGACGAGGTGAGCGCCGTCGTGCACCCGAACAAATCCTGAAGTGACTGAGCGTTCGAGCCCCAACGCAAGCGTGTGGCATGCAACGAGCGAGAAACGACTGGAAAGCACTGTTGAATTGCATGCGGCGTCGTTTGCCGTGTTGTGCCTGCCGCCGTGCAGCTGCAGCGTGCAGGCTGTTGCATGCCTGATGATGTCCAGGACAACCCACCGAGCAAACTCGATGCTATGCACGTCAGTTTAAATTAAGTTTCCCTAAAGCAATCAGCGCTGAGCTACCCACTCGGCAAGCGTTGATCTCTGCAGAGCTTGCGTGCAAACCAGGTGTCGGTAGCAAGAACTTTTGCAACAGCGCGTGCGGTGTGGAGGATCAGCGCAGCAAAGGCTAGGATCCGGGCCACCGATGCAATTCAAGGGTGCGCGCCGTGCAGCACCCTCCCAGCCCGGAGCTCTGCACATACGTCAGCATGACGGTCACGTGTGCAGATGACGCCAGCATGATCACTCTGTCCGTGAATACTGAACCGTCGAAGGACTCCACTTTCCGGCAGCACGCCGCGTGATCCTCAAAGCGTTCTTTCTTGCAGGTTTGCTCCTACGCTTCCGGTCGCATGGGACGCAGGCACGGCCTGCAGGCCATCCAAAGGAGGGCCTCTCATCCCTGGTGGAGTGCAGTAAGGAGACGGCGACTGATGATCTCGCCGATGCATGGGAGCCAGCCGCGAGTTCAGTGCCTAACAGTAATGGCCGGCGGCGGCACCACACCGGGGTGAGGAGCGTCCAGCAATGCGCTCGAGTCCCGCCGATCGAAGTGTTACGAGCTCGTGGCTAGTGTTCTGAAATGCCTGAGCAGAAGTATGATGCGCAGCAGTGCGCAACATATTGCACGCAGTCATGCATCGCATCACGTTATTCAAATCCTTTTGATACCAGAGTGCCGCTTGTGTGTCGCCGGCTCAGGTTACGTATGTTGTGTCGACTGCAGCGCTCCTTGGAGAGGGGCAGTGATGAGATACTTGCCGCCGGCCTCGGCATTCTCGAGCTGAAGAGCGCCGTCGTCGTCCACTCCAGGTGTGCGGCTGCAGAAAGGCGCGCCGGGATCGGCTTGCCGATCGCGCCCGTACAAGCACTGCTGTTTGTGGCAGCTCCGATGGGACCGACCACGGCTGCCTGGAACCTGCTTCGTGATAGCTGCAGGCTGGTGATTATTACTCTATTGAGCTTTGCGATCAACGTGGCGTGGGGCAACTGCCGCCTTGCGCTTGCAGTGAGTGATCCAATGACTCAAGAGTGTCAGCAGCTGCAGGAGCGAGGAAGCAGAGGAGCTGGTGCTGCCGTGGCTGCCGTGCAGCGACTGGAGGATCAGCGCTGCAGATTTGACAATCCTGAAGCATGCCGCCGACGGGAGTGACGCGCTGCTGGGCGAGGGCGCATTTGGGCAGGTATTTGATGTTCCGATTTGTGCCAAGTTCTAGCAAAAAGCCGCAGCGGGGGGTGCATCAGCGCAGCGTGTGCTAACCCGCCCTGTGCCTAGTTGAGGAGGGTTTAGTGATGCCTTTGTCCTTGCACACACATCGGTACCTGTAGCTTTTTTGTTGGTGCTCCGGCCGTGGGTGGGTGCTCCAGTACCTAGCCCATAGCAGTGCCGGTTTGCATACCTCCTGTAGCTTTTGATTGGTGGGGGGTAGTGGTGGGCGGCGGCAGCGCCGCGCCACAGAAGCATGGAGCTACACTTTGAACTGAGCTGATTGAATCTGTGGTGAACGTCGATGGCGGATGATTGATCTGCCGAGTTTGTTTTGATTGATGTGACCACATGCCTGAGTTTGGGAGCCAGAAAGCCCAACTGTACGCTGTGTCCTTACAGCGTATGTTGAAGAATCCTGAACGTAATGAAGCATATTCCTGCCCTTTACTAGGTGTACAGTGCCGTGCGCGAGGGTGTTTTGCCGGTCGCCGTTAAGACAATCCACAGGGCCGCGCTCGACGGCGAGCGGCGGAAATGCGGAAAGAGCTCCTGCACGAGTGCTCGGTCCTCAGGATGCTCAGCACCGGGCCAAACATCCTGCACTTCATGGTGAGGATGATGCGCTGGTGCAATTTTGTCAACAGCCTGCAATGCCAATGTCCATGCTGCGTTTGCGGCGTCGAAAATGCACACATGGTCCCAGGTGCGTCAAGGTGCAGACTGTCATCTGCGCAAAACAAGAAGAAGAACCATGCCGCAGGGCAGCAGCAGTGCTTGAGGGTATGTTCCTGGGTGCAGGGCGTCTGCGTTGATGGCGGTCAGCCAAAACTGGTGACGGAGCTATGCACCGGCGGCGACCTCAGCTCCGCCGTCCAGCGACGCGTCGTCACCTGGCAGAAAAGGTGCGCTTGGCTCAGCATCATGCACATCGTCAACAGCAGATGTCCACGTCATGCCTTGAAAAAGCAAGATTCGTCAGCAACTGCGTGCCGCGCATGCCGCGGCCGGATGCACGCCTGATTTCACATCCACCCTGTGGGCTCGGTGTAGAGAGCTGCACCTGACAGAACTCGGGCGTGAGGTTCATCCTGATGCGCAGGGGGCCAGGCGTAGCGCTGGGAGTCGCGCAGGGCTTGCACTTCATGCACAGGGCCCGCATTGTGCACCTCGACCTGAAGTCCGCAAACGTGAGTCAGTGTTCAAGAACAGATGGTTCAAATCATGTGGGCGTTCATGGCTGGGCTTGGAATTCCTGCGTTGACGTTTTAGGTCTAATGAGTGTCCCAGAAATCATATACTATGCAATATCTGAGGATATTAGCGCATGCGCGGATGCAGGTGCTGCTCACCGCGCAGGGCACCGCCAAGATCGCTGACTTCGGCCTGGCTCGCGTCATGTGCAACGGGTGACACTTCGCATCTCAGAGACTGCACTACTTTGCATCTGAGGTCTGCCTGTCCAGAGTGCTGTGCAATGTCATTGTTCGTGCAGCCGCGCCGCATCGTGCTCGCAAGTCTGAACATGGCTTCAGCACGCATATGCACGATGCGGCGGAGAGCTCAACGAAGGTGCAAATCGCAGGTCTGATGGCCACCGGCGTTTTCTGTGCAGGTATGTGCAGAAGGTGCCAATGGGCACTCTGCCATGTGCGGCGCCGGAGCTGCTTCTGGACAGCGAGCGCTGCACCGAAAAGGTCGACGTTTACAGGTGACAGTGACTACATGAATGTCTGAGGGGCGCAGGAGGATGTTCGAGTGTGCTCCGATGCAGGCACTGATCCACTATTTCATCTTGTGTCTGCAGCTTCGGCGTCCTTCTCTGGGAAATCGTCACCGGCTGCCGGCCTGTACGAGGCGCCCTGCGGCCACCCACGTATTTCCCTCTTGATGTGCAGTGTACGGCTTGCAAGTTGCTCTGATGCATTGCTGAGAATGGCTGGCAAGCTGCTCTGATGCTGCACGGCATCGACCACTGCTCGTCGGCTGTGATCCATCGAGTGGGGTGGCCAGCTCTACGAGCCTCCGTGACGTCATCAGCATAAGTGTCCATGGTACAACTGCCATAGTTTCCTCACGGCGCAAATGTGCGGGCCTGCAGGGAGGAGGAGTGTCCCCACAGCGTGACGAAGCTCATCGTGGACTGCTTGGACGTCGACCCCGCAGCGCGGCCCACCGCCGCCGAGGCCGCAGTCCGCCTGGCGTCGATGCACCAAGGCTGCCGCCGCAGCAGCCACAAGATCCTCTCAACCGCAGCGTCCAAGATGCTAGGAGAGACCGCGGCCGGGGACGCTCACGGCAGCGGCGGCGGTGGTGGCGTCGGCGGCAGCAGCGCCGGACCGTCCCCTGCCAATAACTCTGCGCCTGCCCTGGGGTGGGCGCCGCAGCACGCAGGTGACCGCTGTCCTGATCCTGAAGTCGTCTGTCAGATGCTCTCGACAGAACACTGTCATTGCCCAAAAGCATGGAGATACAAGCAGAACACGGAAAGTCAATATCTCGCTCACCCTTCTGCTTCTGCTTGTGCGCTTATGCTTGGGTCCTCGGCTGGGAAGGGGGGCAGGCGTGCATCCACAGTGTGCACGCACCTGCTTCTCGGTGCACAGCCTGCTGAGGGTTACTGCATACAGCCTTTCCTACAAGTGGTCAACTGCTGGAACCTGATGCTCACCGCGGTGTACTGTGTCGCGTGCAGGGGGTGAGACGGGGCGCTACAGGGCCGGTCCGATCAGCTGGTCGCCCCCCCGGCGCCAAAGCTTTGACGGCATGCCGCCGCGGGCGGCCGGCACCCCGTCCGCCCCGCCGCGCGGCACCCGGCGAGAGTCCTGCCCAGTCGGCGCGTATAGCATGGACGCCCTGCGGCCTCCCACCGGCGGCGCAGCCGCATATGCTGTCGGCATGCCGCCACGCAGCCCCTTTGCGGCGGCGAGCACCGCCGCCATGGCCGCCGCTGCCGCCACGGCCGCCGCCGGGCCAGCGGATCGTACTGTGCTCGGCCCCTGCGCAGAGGGGCCAGTGCGCAACCATGCTGGCGCCGCCACGGTTGAGGACACCGCGGCGGCCATATTGTCGGTGATGTCCTTCTCAGGTGAGTCGCCCTCACGAGTGACCCTCCGCACGTGCATGATGTTCAGGCGCTGGATGAATTTCGCCATCTGCAGATATATATCATGACGGATTTTCCATCCTTCTCAGGCTGGGCGGAGGAGGACCCATCATTTTGATTGCATTGCTGCGGCCGCACAGCGGCCAGTCAACGAGCAGTAAACGCAGAGGCAGCCGCTCTGCTGCATATGCGATCGCTCTGCGACGGCGGAGGTCTGTGTCGCCGTGCCTCGTCAGCAATTGCACGCAGATACGAGCAAGAAAGATAAGTTTCATCAGCTTATATTCCGAAGCCTCCTGCCTTCATACGGCTGAGGCGCTGCCTATGCGTGTCGGTCAGATGCCTGAATGCAGGTGTGCGCTTAGCAACGTTGCTAGCAGTCAGCAGCTCCGCTGTTGGTCATTCAAGGCTCCGTCTGGTCAGGAGTAGGCGCAATAATCACGCCAGCCGTGGCACGTGGGAGTTCATTGCGGCGGCGGCCCCTGCGGGGAGACCGCACCTGACCACTGCCACAGTGAGGGCCCAACTATTTGGTTTCGCTACCTGCCCAATCTGGGGAAGTTCGCGGCTTGTGCTGGGGCAGATTCGCCTGAAGCTTGAAGTGTGCGCCATTGCGCATCATGTTTTGTTCGTTATGCTGATCTGCAGAAGCGGTTCATCCCTAGTCGGTTTGGTTGTGGGGCAAAGCGCTGTCCATTAATGGAACTGGGTCCAATATTAACCAAACTGGGACCAATCTTGGAATTGGGTTTTGCAACGCTTGACAAAAAAGAGGGGCCCACAGATCTTCCAGTCGCTGCTATATGTCCTGTTACAAACTTGCAGCTCATAGCAGGTGTACAACACCGACACAGCATCGGCGTGGGAGTACCAATAGTAAAGGGCACGCAACGTGATGCCGCCTGCGGCTTCCACTCACTACGAATCAATCTTGCAAAGCCTATGCAGGCGGCCTGTAGTCGAACACAGCGGTGTCAAGCCAAGCACCGGCTGACAGGCTTGTTTCGCCTGGACTTGTTCCACCTGGCGCATGTGGGCGTCACCGGCCGCCCCACAGCGGATTGCTGCCCGCGACGCCGCTGGCTGGCGGCGGCTGCGCAGACACATGTGAAAACCATATGAAAAGCCAGGCACACATGCATTGCTTGCAGCGCTCATAGCAATCGTCAAGCATCGTCGTAAGGGATCCAGCGCTTTCAACTGAGCACAGGCCTGTGACCGGCATGTGCTCCCACAATATACACAGCTGGGCCTAGCGGCCAGTCGTTCAGCAAAATTATCTGTCAATGGCAGGATCAGCGACGGCATGACACGGCGCCTCAGAACCTGAAAAACCCGACGCACGCACCCCATACGGATCGTGCTGTGGCTGCGGCGGCACATCGCCGTAGCGGTTGTTGAAGGCCGGCGGCTGCGAGTCGTAGTTGCTGCCGTTGGAGCCGTAGGGAGGGTAGTGCGGCTGCTGCCCCAGTGCGCCGCCGTATCCGTACTGCTGCTGCGGCGGCTGCGGCGGCGGCGGGTGACTGGAGTGGCCGCCGTAGGGTTGTGACGGTCCGCCATACTGTGAGTGCAGCGACATGGCGGGCAGTGGGGTCGCTTTCGAGTGCAGGCATTGCAGTTGCCGCTGCACAGCTTGGCGGGCAGCAGCAACAGCAAGGGCATATTTGTCTGAATCCTACCATAACACAGCACAGAGCACTCGAGAGCCATGCAGCGTCATACTTGTTGGGGCGGCGGCGACTGCTGGAAGGAGGACAGCGGCTGGTCCTGCACGCCGTAGAAGTTGGCCGGCGGCAGTGGCGCCGAATGCTGCGGCGCCGAGTGCTGCGAGTGGGGGACCAGAGATGGTGACGAGGAGCATCACAAGTCAGACTGGGAGGGCAGGACTTGTGCTGCATGAAAGCAACGTCTGTGGCAGCAGACAAGCCACCCGTGGTCCTATCCTCTCAGTCCAGCTCCAGACCAGCTGTTAGACCTTCCCTTCACGAGCAGCAAGATTAGGAGGGCCAGGCAGCAAAGCCAAGGGCACCTGCGGCGGCCCTGGCGGCGGCGGCACGTGCGACCCGTAGTGCGGCTGCTGGCCGCCGCCGGAGCCGTAGCCCTGGCTGGCTGGCGGGTAGGTGTGCGGCTGCGGCGGCGGCGCCTGCTGCTGCCCGTAGCCCAGCTGCTGCTGGCCGCCATAGCTGCCGGACTGGTGCGGGCTCGGCGGCGGGTAGGCTGGAGACGGCAGCGAGGGCGCGCTGCCGCCGAAGGACGAGGTATGCGAGTGCGACAGCTGGTGGCCCTGCACAGGACACTGTGCTTTTCATGAGGGAGTTGTGTAGGCTCTGCATCGAAGGTGATTGAGGACCTTGTGAGATGCGTCATGCATGCGCCAGTCCTCTGCGACAGGCAAACCTGCAAGGATGGAAGGCGCATCTCAAGGCTCGGAGCACGCTCATGCTTGCACGGTAGGAGATGTAGATTTGAGACTGCACATGTGAGACATGCCAAGTGAGGTTTTCGCACCGAGAAAGAGGGTTGCGGGTAGTGCTGCGGCGGCGGCGGCGGGCCGCTGTCGGCGGGCGACAGGCTCATCCGCGACAGGTCCTGCGCGGCGCGCAGGTTCCGCGCCTCCTCCTGCTCCCTCCGCCGCTGTTCCTCCACCATTTCCTCTCTGCGGATTGCAATCGGATTCGAGTCACGACAGTCCAGGAGTCGTGTTGAAGAGAAAAGTGCGCTGCCCACCAATGTCACGCGTCCTCTGGCTCCCGCCGCCGCTGCTCTCCACCAATTTCTCCTGCAGGTCAACGTTGTGCCACAGGTCAGGATCGAGTGTTGGGCAAACTGTAGGTGCAAAGGCCTCCGCCATCGCCCGGTGCCGCCCGGTGCCTGCCTCCCCCTGCTCACGAGTCCATTTCTTCTCCTGCTGCACAACTGGGATGTAACTGCTGCTCATCCTCCATCAGGACTAGCAGGGAGGAGAGTCCAAACCAGATGTCAGCAAGAGGAGGAAGCAGCTGCAATATTCAAAGGCAATGTCAAGGGAAGCGCACCGCTGGATGCGGCGGGTGAGGCAGAAGTCGCCGACGTGCTGCTGCAGCGACGTCAGCGCCTCCTGCAGGCTGGAGTAGAAGCGCAGCCCCTCGCTCAGGTTGTCCCGCACCTCGTTGAAGCTGGACACCTGCGCCCGCACGCCTGCTGCCGCGCCCTGCCGCATACAATGAGGCGCTTCAGATATCAAAAGGAAAAGGTCACACAACTTCTCGTTGAGACTCGACACATGCGCTTGCACTCCCGCCTGCAGGCATCAAGTGCAAAGAGTGCGTTTAGATTTGGTGCAAATGGCTGACAGTATCACTATACGATAATGGGTATCAAGGTGTGATGGCATCGCCCATGTATGCCTCTAGAAAACAGCTGTGCATCGAGAGGCGAGAAGGCTGTGGAATGCTGCTGAGCTGCGGTACGTGCAGGAGTGTATCAGAAGCACTGGCAGCTGCTGATGCAGACGCACAGACGAGCAGGACAGCAAAGTGCAGGGTGGGCTCAGCGGCGACTGCGGCAGCCGACGCAGGCGGCGCACTGCCACAGCACCGCCTGGTCGCCGCCCGGCAGCGCAGCCGCCAATGCCAACCATCGAAGCAGCCGCGTTTCGGAACGGAGCATGTGCACTGTGGCCCATATATAACAGAAACAGCGCGGGGCGCACCTCGCAGGCCACTAGCTGAAGCCGAATGACGCGCGGAAGGCGGCTTCTCGTCCAGCAGCATCAGCAGCTGTCGCTGGCACTCCATGCGGCTTCCTTCTTGATTTACAAACTTACTCAACAGAGCAGCTCACCTCGCACGCCTGGCGCCACTCGCTGAAGCCGAACGACGCGCGGAAGGCGGCCTGCTTCTCGTCCAGCAGCTGCAGCAGCTGCCGCTGGCGCTCCACGTTGCGCCCGATTTCGGACTTCAGGCCGTCGTACTTTGACAGCTCCCGGGCAAACAGCATGGCGTGGCCCTCGGAGGACGCCATGATGTGCGGCAGGATGTTGTCGCGCCCCTTTTCCGCCTGTGAGCAGAGAATCGTGCGGCTTCGGAGTTCATCGGCGTAGGCTCGTGTTCAAAGCGGAAGATAGCAAAACACCTCACCTCGAAGGCCTCCACCTCAAGGCCAGGGCGTTTGTTGGGCAACAGCTGGCAGGATATGTAAAACTGAACTTGAAGCACAGAATGGAAAATCGAAGAAGACTACTTCAAGTTCAATTTTCCATACTGTGGTATCAGCATGTTTCCGACGTCTGCATAATCGCACCCTGAGGGCCTCTTCCAGGGCGGCGCGCTCGTTAGACAGCCGGCTGAGTGCCTCCAGCGCCTGCCGCAGCGTGGCCACCACAACCCCCGGGTCCGCGTCCCCCACCGCCACCATGGGCGCCTGCAGATAGACCACACGTTTCGGACCTGTGGAACTACTGTTGAACCATCGAGGTCGTGCAACATCCACGTTCAAGTGAGACATGCCATGCCAAGTGGTCCCCCACAAGGCTGCAGAATCACCGCCAGGGGCAGGATGAAACAGCACGAAGCCGAGAGCTACCTGCATGTTGCCTGGCCACATCCCTTGCCACATGGGGTGCTGGCCTGCCAACTCACCAGCCAGGTACAATGGCACCAGAATGCAAGGACGAAAACTGACCTGCAGGCGCGGCATCTGCACAGACGCGGCGTCCACAGACAGCGCGGCGAATGAGGGCGCACTGGCGGAGAGCCTCGTCTCCAGGCGCGCGTCGCTATCACCCGCTGCAACCAGGTTGGCCCTGCAGCACAGCGAAGTCTTGGGTCATGCACCAGCACAGCACCCCAGAGAATTCAAGAAGACAAGAAGGCAATCTTGCCATGACAAACCGCAGGGCTGCAACTACCAAGGCCATCTCCATGCAGAAGGCCGGCATTCATGCACACAATGTAGACCTTTGAGAAATACCTGCCATGTCGTCGCCAGCGACAGGAGGTGGCTTTCGACAGCGCGGCAGACAGCAAAGAATGCGCACCTGTAGCTGGCGGCCTTTCGCGCAGCGCTGAGTTGAGGGCAGCGGACGACAAGCTGTTGCACACGGCGCTGCACGAAGTTTCCAACTGACAGATGAAGGGATGTCCATCTGGCAGATAAGGTGGCTTTTCTGAACGCGCCTATAGCCTGCGGCCTTCTCGCGCAACGCAGAGTTGAGAGCAGCACTGGAAGGCCGGTTCCAGGCTGAGCCATGCTGCTGCCGCAGCCGCGCGTCCTCCTCCGACTCGTCATCCAGCGACTTCTCGATGCGGTCCAGGTCCTCGCCCGCCACCCGCCGCAGGTCCTGCAGCAGGCAATTGTGAGGAACCTTGAGGCTTCAGATTTGAGGGTTCGAGCTCGTACATCTGGGGTCCTTGATGCAGTACAGGTCCTCTGTCGCCAGCTGCCGCAGGTCCTGTAGCAAATGGCTTATCTCCTTCGGCTGTGGCGTTGACATCAAACACAAGCTGAATGGCTGGCAGTTAGCACCCACAGCCAGGGAGTCGCTACTCTCGAAGCACAGTGCTGGCATGCTGTTGCCCTGAGCGAACTGTCCCGATGACACGCGTGTGAAGCCTCTGCGAGGCGAGTGCTTCATCAAGAATTGGTGGAATTTCGCACCTTGACCTGGGACACCAGGTCCTGCAGGAAGCGCAGGCCGCCGGCGTCCTCGATGCGCTCCAGCTCCTGGCGGATGCCCTCTGGCAGCGCCGCGCTGCTTCCAGCATCCAGCGCCTGTGAAAGGAACGTTCGGATGTTGAGCACCACTGCAGAGTTGCAGAATTTCGTTCCAGCTCCTGGCAAATGCCGCGCTGCCTATAGCATCCAGCGCCTGTGAAACGAAAGTTCCGTCACAGAAATGCGAATCTTCGCTCCAGCTCCTGGCGGATGCCCTCCGGCAGCGACGCGCACCTCCCCGCATCCAGCTCCTCGCATCGAGAGTATGGAGCAGCAGAAGTGATGACAACCAGCAGAGAACAGCATTCCGAGATCATTTTCGGCTTCGCCAACATGCAGCATCTGGAAGCAATATGCAATAGCCGGCAATTGTTGCTTGAAGCCGCAGCCAGCAGCCGCAGCTCTGGTTCTGCGCGCAGCACTGCCCAACCACGAAATCTGCAAACTGCAAACGTCTCTGGCCACGCACGCTTTCGAATGATTCTGCTGGTCACCTGCCGCGCCTTGGGCAGTTCCCACTGGCGCAGCCGGAAACAGGCCTCGTCCAAGATGCCGTCCAGCTGAATGCATTCTTGCTGCATCTGTGTCTCAGCACAGGGTCTCTCCCTGGGCGGTTGCCCACCTGCAGCGCCTCGGGCAGCTCCCACTGGCGCAGCTGGAGGCGGGCCTCGTCGGAGGCGCCGTCCAGCAGCTCCCGCTGCTCCCGCCACATGACGTCCACCATGTCGCTGTACCGGCTCAGCGCCTTGGCGCTGCGTCACAAAATGTTGTAGTCTGCCAGAAGTTGATATGTTGTTTGGCTAGAAGCCTCCACATTGAGTCCACCATGTCGCGATACCGGCTCTGCGCGTTGGCGCTACGGCACAGGAAGGTCAAAGCGTCAAATTACAGCACTCGGCCGGCATATCGCATCCACCAGGTCGCTGTACCAGCTCAGCGCCTTGGCGCTGCGCCACAGGGAATGTTAAATTGTCACATCCCAAAGCTCTATTTTCGCAGACGGCATATCGACATGCCACTGTGACACTACACCGGCTTGGCACCTTGACGCTGCGTCAGAATGTACGAAACGTTCGTTGTGCTATCGTTCAGCGAACAGTGCAGACCCGTTACTCTGTCTGCTGGATACAACAGCACAGTGTATGGCAATGGATTCTTTACGTCAGGTTCAAAACACAGCCAGAGCTTCCTGAGCGTGCACATCGCCCAAGACTCCACAGTGACTATGTTATTCCCATGGCCCGGAGAGAAGCATCAGCCGATTGGAATACGGCAATGTGGGCGCCGGCTGCGGCTGCATAACACATGGCGCTAAGACACACCGCACGGACCTGCTGCTGTAAGAGGAGAGTGAGAGCACTGCTGCAATACAGACCTGCCATCGGGAATGACGGTGGTGAAGAGGCCCTCGCTGCTGGCATCCAGCGCCGGCGCCAGTGGCTTCACCAGCATCGCCGACACTATTGCCGGCAGGTCCTTTGTGGCCGGCACCCGCTGCAGATTGCAGTTGAAACCGTCAGTCATAGCTGGGAGAATATCAACGCCTGAGCTTATAGCTTCACCAGCATCGCCGATACAGTCGCCGGCAGGTCCTTTGCCGCCGGCACACGCTGCAGTTGATGGCGGGAGCAAGCGAGTGATTGTAGATAAATGAGAAATCGGTTTCGGCTGACCACATGCGCCAACACTATGGCCGGAAGGTCCTATGTCGACGGCGCCCCTGCAGGTGGTAGCAGCGGCAAGTCAGAGCACTGTTACTCCAGCGAAGCGTTTCGTTCTGGGTTGCCGCCAAAACAACGGCAGGCGGGCCTTCGTGATCGGCACCCTTTCCAAATATCAGACAGGGCAAGCCTGGATTGGCAGGTCTCAAAACAGGTGTAGGTCATGCTTCGTCTTGCTCCTGGCGACACACACCATGGCAGAAAGCTGTTTGATGTCCATGTTGTTGTTGTGACACGTAGCCATGGCCACGGCCGACGTTGCAAGGAAAATTTCCCCTGCACTGTTTAGTTGCTGGGTGCGCCTATGTGTCATGCACAGCCCTTTCTAGACTTGCATGCATTCGCCTTGTCTGATGTTTTGTCTTGGTAAGCAGCATTTCACGACGCACCTGCAGGTAGACGGTCGCTTTCTCATGCTCCGTCTTGGTCAGGAGCTGCTGCATGACCTCGTGCACAACTTCGCCCTGTTCGGCTTCTTGTTATCACAGGACAGATGCACACCTGCAGGTACACTGTCGCGTTCTCGCGCTCCGCCTTGGTCAGGTGCTGCTGAACGACCTCGTCCAAGGCTTTGACAGCATCCGCCAGCTCCTTGTTGGCGCCCCGCATGTCCTTTTTGACCGGTGTCAGCACCTTTTGCGCGTCCTGTTGAACAAGGAACATATCGGAGGGCGTCAGTGCCGGGATTTCGTGTCAAGCGCTTTGACGGCGTTCGCCAGCTCCTTATTGGCGCCGCATGTCCTTCTTGACCAGCGCCAGCACCTTCTGGGGGTTTCTTGCGTAGGAGAGGTGTTGCAAGAAGTGTCAAATGACATGGTAGGATTGCGACGCCGCCGACGGCTCCTTATTGACCCTCGCATGTCCTTCTCTGATGCCGCCAGCACCTGCTGTGCGTCGTTTTGAATAAGAGACACCCCAGGACGTCAGTGTCTGGTGGTATCTTAAGGTTTTCCAATGTCACTGCGAGCTCCCTGTTGGCGCCGCGCATGTCTTGCTCCCTGTCGCCAGGACCTTTCTCTTGTGACCGTCGACCGTTGGCCACAGGCAAAGGAGGGACACCTGTGTGTCTCTCTGAGGCCCTCTTCTGTCTGCTGCCAAATACCACGCGCATACGATCAAACGAATGGCCTCAACATTTACGAGATCTCCCGCATGCCTCGAGACACATAGTGCCCTTCACAACAGCGAGCGAATAGCAGCACGCTCAGCAGTCGCTTTTGAGCAGGCAAACCCGTGCCGCCCCAATTGGCAGAAGGGCATTCCAAGATGCCAAGCCCCGGCTTGGTGCAGCCGGCAGCAAAACGACCAGGCCCCGCTGTCGCCCGCAGGCACGCGATCTCGAACGCGATGTTTGGTCAGGACAGTTTTCTCGAGAGGGAGACCACATCCAATTCCTCAGCACTACGAAACCCTGACCCACAGGCGCGCGATCTCGGATGTGATGTTGCGATAGGAACAGTACCGACAGGAGAACCGCATTGCAATGACCGCACCCGTAGGCGCGCGATTTCGGAGGCGATGTTGTCCTCCGCGTGGAAGGCGTTGCCCGACTCCAGCAGCGCCTGCGCCTCGTACAGCCCGGCTTTCGCGGTCGCGTGCGCCGCCCACGACTTGTCCAGGTGGCTCGCCAGCGGCGTCTGCCCCAGCGCCGACAGCACATCCGCGTAGAGCGCCGCCGCCTGCTTTGCGATCCTGCAGCATCAAACAAATCCTGTGGGCGAACTGACCTGCGAAACGATACTGTAGCTGGTGGACGCATGCAAAGCATCGGGAACCTTGCAGTTTGGCTGCGGTGAGTGTCCTATAATCAACGTATGAAATCTTCATATGGCAGACCTACCTGGCCAGCAGCGAGGGCGACTTGCGGTCCGCCGCCGCCTTTTCGAACACGCACTCCTGCGCCTGCGCCAGCATGAGGCGCTCCAGCATGGCTGCCGCCTCCGGGCCCAGGTCTGCCGGCCGCGGGACGTCCATCTTCAGGCTGGCCTCGTCCCGCAGGAACGCAAAGGCGCCCGCCGCCTCCTGCACAAAGGGACGTGCGTGTCAGTACCTCCATCTGTGGTTGATAGCTGACCCAACATGTCCACCAAGCACGCACGACTGCCGTTATGTCGCCCACACGAGGAAGGGAGCATCTGCCGCAGCTCAGCCTTGCTGTGAGACCGTGGCCGGTCCTTCCCCCCAACTCTGTCTCGGTGGCTCCCAATTTCAGTAAGAAGGACTCGCTGACGCAGCGCCACTGGTGCGTCTATGTTGCCATGTTCCTATCTGTTGCTGATGGTCGCAGCAATCACAAACGTATCAACTTCCCCATCCACAATTATGAGTGACAGACCTGGAACAGGCGAGCGGCCTCCTTGACGCCGGCATCGCTGGTGCGGTCTGCCGCCACCGCCAGCTGGCTGGCGATCGCCGCAATATTGAACAGAATTGCCGCCTTCTCGAAGTGAATGCTGGCCTGTGGAGGAATGGCGCACAGTGCCATCAGCCTGAAACCAGCAGCTGGATTTGAAAGAAGTGTAATCATCTGAGGCCGTACAAGTGGTCACAATGATCCGAGCGATCACAGCCTTGCTGATTAAATCGCTGGGTGGTGGCCAAAAATGAAATCCACCAGTGGAAACGTGCTGGCTGAGAAGGCATCACACCTGTTCGGCGCGCTTGGTTGGGCGGAAGGCGTCATACCACTGGAACACCACATGCACATGGCCGGCGTCCTTGGAGATTGGGAAGCGCGTCCCGATGGAACTGAGCGCCCGGTAGTACCTGGACGTGAGGAACATCGCAAAGCTCCGAGTCCCCCATAGAGCGCTCTGGTGCAGACATGGAGCTACAGGCGCTTTGCAGCTATACGCAGACCGCATCTGCTCCCAAAGGTCTGCGAGGATGCGTCCGCACCCCGCCATGCATGTTGTACAGCTCTGACATGCATTGTTGCTAGCTTAAACATGACGACTGTGACTGCGTGAAGGTGCAAGGGCGCACTTGATCATGGTGTCGCGCAGGGCGGGCAGCGCGCCGGCCATGCCCACGATCTGGCCGCGCTGGCCCTGGATGATCTCCAGGTCCTCCTGCGCATCCTGCGCCTGCGCGGAGTGGGTGCAGAGAGTTGGAACGCGGCTAGAGCCATCCCACTGTCTTCTGCTGTGCCCCGTAAGGCAGGATCGCGAAATGCATGTTAAGATGCCCTCCGCAAGATGAGTGATGCCATTATCGAGGCGATACTAGGTTGAGGAGTCTGGACAGTCGAGCTGAATGATGCTGAAACCGCAGCAGGACAGGGCAAGCACGCGGCGCCGCACCTGCTCCACCGAGTAGGTGTTGGAAATGTACTCCCAGATGGGCCCTTTCAGGTCGACGGCCTCCGTCTTCTTGCAGTGCAGCGCCAGCATGATGTTTGCAACCATGGGGTGCCCTCCCACAAGTGCTGCACCGGGTCAGTGTATGTCCGAGACCCTGTCCCGGTGAACTGGCTGTGGGGACCACCCTCGCAGCTATTCGATCAGGTGTATATTTTCCTGTTTGGAGGCCGAAGCCCAAGCGACGCTCTGCGCGAGTCCCAGCACTGCGCGAGCTTACGCAACTCACTTTGTCATCCCTCCAACACAACACCGGGCAGTCCCTGCTCTTGCAACTCAATACAATCACAGATTCGACATCTAGCAGTGACGCAACCGCGACACAACCCTCTGGGGCAACACTGGCGAGCCCTGATGCTGAAATGAACCTCTAGATTGTGTCGATGGACGAGATCTTTGACAAATCACCCCAGGCTTGCGTGACGACACAGCCGCCGAAGCTGCGCTAACTAGCTCGATTTCCCTGTCACAGCTGCAACCAAAGTGTGACAGCTGCGGGCAGCGCAGCTTCAACTCTCGTGAGGCATCTGTTCTTCTTCTGCCCCTGGAGTCACGGTAAACCCTGGCCCTTAAACTCCAAACAAACAGGCAGGGTTTGGCCTGGCTTTCAAAGTGGAACACAGGGACGGGGTGAGCCGCAAGACGACGGTGTCCCCAGCACAACGCACAAGCACTTTCGCGTGACATCGACGTGTTCAGCACCCGTGCTCCAGTGCATCTCCTGTGCCGCTCATCGCTGCCGCAGCGCTCGTGCTTCACACACAACAAAGCTGACTAGATCTCTAGTTGGGTCAAGCGTGACAGCGTTGCCCCTAGGCGATGCACATCCTCCAGACGTGTATATCGCTGGCTTCTGCCTGAGTGGCGTGCGGGAACAGCGTGTGCGTCGCCTCGCTTGACGAGCCAGGTGAGTCACAAGCCGAACATTCTGCTGCAGACTTTCTCGTAAGAGGTGTTGCACGATACATGATGAGCAAGGCTTGTGTGCATACTGACCATTCTGCTGGCGCTGCACAGGCCACGTCCCTCGCAACGACGTCTGCAACTGCTTGACATCCGAGCTTCGACAAGCTTCAAAGGTGCGCCGCAGCAGCAGCATCAGCAGCAGCAGTAGCTGCAAGCTGCCTGCGTGCATCAAAATTCCCGACTTGAACAGCATCCAGCTGACACCATTTATGTGCGGTCGGACACGCTGCACCATCAAAACACATGATGCGTGGCTGGACAGAGCGTTCACTGCGGGGTGCGCCATTTCCCATATCAATGACGCATGTGCCTCTGCATTGGCGAGCAGTTCTGCATGGTTGCAGATGTTAATGTGGGAATGTATTGCATATCAGCTGTGCTGGGTGATGGTCCGGCTTTATTGATTAACAGCCCTGACACAAGGGGAGGTACCATACTTGGCACGGCGTCGACAATTGTGCACTGCTGTTGTGGGCTAAGCTGCCGCAGGCAGGATTGTATCTTGCAACCATGACCAAAGTGACCCCTCCTTGTATAGACATACGATTCACCACCCAACCGTTTGTAGACGGCGGAGCTGCGAGCGAAATGTCCGAAGCTGTTCACCATCTTGGAGAACCACAGCAAGACAGAAGTGCTGTAGTCCGGCAAATCTTCCAAGCCTTTCTTGTGTATCCAGAGGAGGTCGCAGCGAGGACGTGGTCTCGGGGCAGGGGCCCCAGCTGGAGGAAATAGTGTGCGCGATGCAGGACGCCACGGCAGCCATCAGGGCTATGAACGAGGTGAGATGGCAGATGCCAGCTGTATGGCGCTGCACGGCCTGCCACTGTTGCATGTTCATGTTGGTCGAGCCCGAGCTTCGAGGTGCGCATACCATTTGCCGGCAGGGAAGCTCCGAGAGTCCGCTGCGTTTTGCGAAAACATGCACGAAAA
>JAABUW010001469.1_pt1 | contig 39248 bp, 35 predicted proteins | sample 5560081 | NCBI WGS metagenome assembly JAABUW01 (sample SAMN10711882, study PRJNA513363) | rock metagenome | isolation source: Antarctica rocks | place: Antarctica: Victoria Land, Knobhead sud | reverse complement strand
TTTGGTCTTTCGCTTATTCGCATCTTACTATTCGGGTTCTTCATTCCCCCCCCCCCCCCCTTCTCTCCCTCTTGTTCTTCCTTCTTACCTATTCTTCTTCTTCCTACGGAATTCCTCACCACATTTTACATCGATCTACATGTAATTGATTATTTGAGCACGAGATTTCGGCACGTTTAAATTCCGTGAACATTACCTACTCTAAGCATGTCCGACTCTTCTAAGCTGAATCCTTTTGATTTTGCTTACAGAATGAATGGCTGAATTCAGACAATTTGGAGTTTTTCTGGTGGAGACCATGACATCACCTAGCTGTACCTACTTGTAGAGAACAGGTCAGTCTTCATATTCTCCTTGTTCATTCTGGTATAAAGACGAACCTCCCCCGATTTCTTCTTCCTGCAAATGCTTACCAGTCTCTAGCTCATTCACTCCATTCCTTCTCCTGCTTTTTCCATTGGAATCAAGCGAATACAGATCTACATTCGTTTTGACAACTTCTAGCGCTTCCACTACACCATGACACCCATGGCACCCATCACAACCCTCATCATCCCATCAAAACCTACCCCTAAACCTGCTGAAAGCTATCCAGTCAAGAAGTCGTCATACTGAGAAGAGGTGAATATGGTGGGAAGACAAGGGAAGATAAACAACCAGAAGAAAAGCATAGACAGAGAATTACTGGAGAGAGAGTTTTATAATTACAGCGAGTTTCTACGCTGGAAGAAGAAGTCGAGACATCAGCATGGCCTGTAGCACAAGGTATATGTGGACCAAAGAGTGAAAGCCTAAAACCGGAACAGAGAAGACTACCCTTTGGGGCTATACTTCCAACCACAGCAAAGCACATTTCCGGAACTATTAACGAAGCGCGTCCCTAAAGCCACCACAGAAAGGCGGACTTGGTTGTAATTTATGTCTGAGTTGGGAACACATTATTTAGTGGAGGCCGACTGGGATTATGCTTTACGATTGTAATCTAAAGGGAGATTAAGTAGGGATGAAGACGTTGGGGAGAGGTAAGAAGGCAGAACTTTCCTTGGGTTATAGATAATTTGATCGAGAACCAGGTACGCTACTACTGCGGTGACTTTTGCACTTCCTTCAGGTTATAGGATAACACTGACCTTTATTCTAGTAAAATTCCGAGCAAGAAAGGTCTGACCCATCACCATCTCTTTAATCACATCATGTTATAGCTGCCTCCCTCCTCAAAGCCCTCCGATCTCCAACCCCACACCACCCCAAAATGCTCACCTCAACAACGCCGCATTCCCTCTCCAAACTCCCTTCTCAAATTGTTCAATATACATCCTCCAACAACCTTTGAAAATCCGCACAACCAACCACCAATTTTGCCGTTAGCATACTCCAACACCACCACCACCTTCTTCCTCCAACTGATCGAAAGCTGTACACCACTTACCATTACAAGAGCTACTCGTGTATTGAGACTGAGTCGGCGTGGCGAAACAAGGCAGCGGCAGAAAGAGGTGGAGGATGACAGATCTGAGATTGGGAGGATAGGGTGATCATGGGGAGCGGGTACGAGAGAGAGGGACTGAGGAGATGATCAGAGTAGCGAATCCAATTCTGCGTAATAATGGGGGTCTACTGTAAGCGGACATCCAGGATGCTAGCACTAGGCACAAGTAGAGAATATTCATAAGGCTTGCCCTACATGAAGCGAGATGGGTTAACGATTTCAATCATAGATACACGTACTACCACTTCGTTTTTAGTACCGATCTCAGACTGACATAAGCAAAAGCGCCGGGTAAGTATGTGCATGAAAAACCTAGTACATACCTACGCCTTGGACAGTGTCGTACGCCTATTACTCATCCATACCTCCCGTATCCCAGAAAAACCACACCAACCAGCACGAATCCATCCCCCAAAAGAACCGCAAAATCTCCGCAAGCAATTTCCAAGTCCGCAAAGCAGCACCTCAATATAAACGCCAGGGTAAGCACATCCCTCGAGTTTGCCCCGAGAGCAACCAAACCTGTGTTAGTCATGTCTCACTCTCTCCACTTCAAGAAAAACCCAGCGAGGCCCCTTTTCCTTCCCTCGCTTCATCCCTTATCAACACCGCGGAGCCCTCTCACCGAACAAACCCCCACCCCCTTTTTTGGCTCCTCCTCCCCAACACAAACACTTCCGCATTATAGCAAGCCCATCTCCTTCCTCTCCACCCGCGCAAAACATCCACATCTACCCCCCCCCCCCCCCCCCCTCCCTAACACCCGCCCATCCAATAAAAAACACCTTCCCAGATTCATACGCGTCCAATATCTCTGGAAATCTCCAACCAGATCGAGATTAGCTTCCTCATATCTCAACCACAGTTTCAAATAGTGCCCTTCCTGCTCGTCCGATCACGGAGCTTGGGATAGGGGGTTGTGTGTGGACTGCGGCTTTTGTCTGTTTGATGCGAGAGCAGGAACGTGGTGCGGGAGATGTGATGGGTTTGAGAGAAAATGGGGGTTGAGGTTGAGAAAGAAGGGGCGGGGGGTGGGAATGTGGGAAATTGTTTGGTGGAGTGGTGTTTGGGAGATAGGGGTCGAGTCTGCGGGGACGGGATAAGCGTGGCTGCTGGGAGAGTTTGGAGAGTCGGTCGGACTATGCGTGGTATGAACAGGTGGTTTGGAAGGATTTGGGGGTTGTAAGAAGAAGAAGAAGAAGAAGCGAGAGTTACAAAGGCGTTTTCAGAGAGGGGGCACCTACTGTGGTACATACAGTTTATAGTTGTGCATGACCTCAACGATCGCGTAATACGAATAAGATTGTATTTTCTAGAATTTATGCAGAGCTGACAAAACTTAGGGGCAACACGTCGAACAAAATGTTAAGCTTGGGCCACTTTTAGAGATTCATTTTTAATGGTTTAACTTCTCAGGGGGTTTGGAAAGAAGTGCTGAAATGGTGCAGGGAGAGGGTGGAGGTGGATGGTATCTGTATATTCAGAAGTGACTGGAAAGCTGGGGCAGACGCAGCAGCCCACGGTTTAGAAGTCTTCTTGCATATTTCGTAGCAATGTGAAGATAGCTGCAATGCGGCAATCGAAAAAGATAGATAGCCATCTTCTTCCATAGATTTGGAGGAAGAAAAAATAGGTAGAGATAGTGCTGAGCCTCGGCTTGGAGCAAGACACAGTTCGTGGATGAATAACTTTCCAGAGGCGCTTCTCCTCGAGGCCTTTAGGAATGAAGAAATGCGAATCTTGGTGTGATACATGATGTGTGCAGCCTATGAGGGAAAGAACTGCTGTGGATGTGACTTTGACACCTGTCAATCGGTTCTGACTCCTCTCCAAGACCCACTCCACGATCCAAGATAGAAATACTTCTGGACGAAATGAAGCAATCCGGAGCACCAGAGGGACATTCTCTAGGACAGGCTTCCTCCATTGAATGAACAGGACGATGCATCAACATAGCACCCCTCGTGCATGCTCCATCCACAGAACAGCCATTTCCAAAGAACTGCAAAAGCCTCTCACCATGCACCCTCGTCTCCCCAGAGCATCCAAAGCACCCGTATCCCTCGCCAAACCCTAAGGCGTAGCTCTGCCACTACGCCCTACGCCCTACGCCCTACGCACAATTAGGATGTCAACAACCCCTTTCTTACCTCACTACATAATCCAACCGACCTCGTTCAACGACCATATTTTCACTTCAAGAAACCCCAGTGGCTGTGCTTGAGCTCCTTTCAACTTCCGTCTTCGCTGCACCTTGCAGTCGTCGCCTGTGCAGCTGTGTTCACGGTGTATCGTTGTTGGAAAAGGGGTTGGTCTGAGCGCGTGATATTCGTAAGTAAGATCACCAACCACCAACAAGACATTATACCATGAGAGCATCCCTGACGGAAGCATCTGTTCAACAAGAGTAGTATCAAAGGCGAGTACGAGTATTGCCATCAAGTATCAGCTTTCTGGTATTTTATTTGCAACACCTCCCTGTTGCTGCAGACTTGTCGGTATGGATCCAGAAAACAATGTCTCGTCCCATGAGAGTGCCCGAGCGCCTCAGTCCCATGTGGATACGACTTTGGGACTTCAGTTGCAAAGACGACTGCTGTATGCCGCGAACACTCCACCCCCCTTGCATACCGATGATAACCACGTAGGAGATCCTGGATCAAGGTATTCTCCTACCCCCTCAAAATCCGCAGCTCCAAAAAATGGCTAATGAACCAAGTGGGTCCGATTTTCGTGGAAGAAATTGTCCGCCGAATTCCAGGCAAACCTCAGAAACAAGCTCTGATTTATTTGTATCACCAGGGAGATCTGTTTCTCCGAACGACCTTACCTCTAACGCCCAAGAGCTGGATCAGAACTTATCCACCCATACTGGCAGAGATCAACAGGACTTCGCTTCGCTAATTGATCGAGCAGTGGGTACTTCGGAAATCCAGAGCCAATCAGATGACGGTTTGGCCGATTTTGTTGAGGATGATTTTGAATCTGTAGCACCCTCACACAAGACTCGAGCTTCACGTGGCAAGTCCTCCGGTCTGGTCAACACACAAAAGATAGGTAAAACTGTTAAAGCTTCACCGACTAAGACCTCTCCTATCAGAAAGACCTTGTCCAGCAAAAAGAAGGGTGGGCGCGACATGCTAAAAGAACTGATGTCTCATAACGAAGATGTAGAAAAGCCAACACGGGAAGACGTCTCGTCGCCTTTGTTCGACACGTCTTTCGTGAAATTGACGCGAGCAAATTCGAGAGCACTGCACATTGCTAAACAAGACAAGCTTCCGTCTCCCAGAAAGACATACAATGAGAAAGAACTGATGGAAGAACAAATGCAAAAGGTTCGCGGTCAAAAGACATATTACCCAACGGATGAGCAGACCCCACGCGATAATTCTAGGCTCAGTAATACTTTGACAGGAGCAGCAATGACTACACCTTATGTAGAAGCGCAGATGACGACAGTGCAGCCACGCAAGACCTCAGGTCAGGAAGCCGTGGATAGACTCAAAGAGATGCAGGCGAAGATGGCTCTGGATGAATGGGACAAATGGGACACCCGCAAAGGTAAGTTGCAAGTTTAACACTCGTGTCGTACATCCAGTCTTACCTTTCGTGATTGAAGCGACACTAATACCTATATGCTGCACAGGCCAAATCACCGACATGTTGAGTAAAGCTCAATACACTGTGTCAGCAGGAGCACACGATCCGCAAGCTCTCAACTTAGCGGAAACACCGGCTTACCTAGCTGGAGGCGAAGTTCCAGATGGGTTTAATCTTGTTATGGACAAAGGGTTACATGTCTTCTCACCAACGGCAAATGTTTTCAAAGAATTCACCACTTTCCTTGAGACCGTAGAGGCAATCGCAGGCCGTGAACACGGTGTTGTAAAGGTCATCGTTCCTAAGGAATGGTAAGCGAAGCAGATCCCTATTACTGTTCTACACATCACTAACAGCTGTCTGTTTTCGACAGCTTGAAACCGCGAAATAAGCCTACTTATGCATCGCTCAACCAAGAGGCTCGGATGGAATTGAAGACATGCGTGACCCGGTTGCAGCTCCGTAAGAGTCGAGCAACCACCACGGCCGTATACGACGTTCTTATGCCACACGTTAAAGACCTGCCTGCTTCTGCATGGCGATCGGCGATCCAGGAAGAACGACGAGAGTTGCAAAAGCATCTTGGGGCAACTGATGTCGGTGTTGAAGATGCATGGATGGCGGCCGACCAGCTTGACTTGTACAATGAGAAGGCGATGATCGAGGACAATCAGCAATGGCCTAGCCATGTTTTCTATGCGCCAGATATTGCCGGTAAGTCTACTTTCTTCCGTGTTCTGCACAATCTTTTGCTAATCTTGTCATGGACTAGCCACGGATGACTTGAGAGATTGTCTGCGCTGCGGCAATCCAGAGCTAAAAGCCTACCAAGGTAACGCTCTTTCGGAATCCGAAAGCGTGGAAGCAGGCGTTAATACGTCTGTCTTCCATGTTTCTGCTACCGATAGTACCGTGTTTGGAATGCGAGTGGTCAATTTCGGAGCCTATCTTTTGGACTTCCTTCATGACGGTGCCCCGCGAGTCTGGGCCATTGCGAGACCTCAGGAACATAAGAAGCTTGAAGAAATGCTGCATGGCTTCCTTCAGCCTCTAAACGCTAAAGGGAAAGGAGTCGGTATGGAAATACCGCGACCTAAACTCCCACCTGCGTGCGACAATTTCCTCAAACATAAATCGTTGTACATCCCTGAGGAAGTCCTCAAGAGCTACGATATCAAACACACGAAAGTAGTCCAGTACCTGGGCGAAATGGTTATTACATTTCCTTTCGCATACCACCAAGCATACAACACTGGCGCGAACATTGCAGAGTCTATAGCTTACGCGAGCGACCGCTGGAAGATATTTCATGCCAAGAAGCTTTTCAAGCACTGTGATCACAAATGTTTCCCAGAGGCGGTATCCCCAGACTTCGACCTTAGCTTTATCTCAAGCTCGCCGCCAGACCAAGCCGCGAGCAGCCCTGGAAATCCCGGCTCTTCTACAGGCTCGCCGATACTAAGTCTCTCGTCGAGCAGTGCTACGAGCGCACCAGAGAGGAAACACTCGGACAAGCGTCCTAAATCCGGAAATGGAAAGGCTGGTTGGGCGAGCATCGATGGCAAGTGGGACGACTCTGTTAGCGATCACAACTCTGCTTCTCCTACAGAAAAGCCGATGCAGGACCCGAAGCGGGCAAAGACCAAGTCAACGTATCAAGACACCGTCAGCGACAAGGCTGCAGAAGTCGAGTCTCTAAAAAAAAAGATCAAGGATCTTATCGAGGAAAACTCTAAGCTTAAGAAGTCGGCCTGAAAGCTCACGGAAGAGAAAGCCACATGGTTCGTCAACGCGTCTTCTACGGCCAAGACCTGATGGATAGTTTGCCTGATATTGCTAAACAGAATGCCAGATTAGGGAATAACTAAAACTCTGGAGTTCACTACCCTTACTGGCATACCGCCGAGCATGCAATGTACTTTACCACGAGGATACCTAAGGCTGTGTGGGGCCTTGAAGATCTCGGCACTCAATTTTATTTCTTATTATCGCGACCATTTCAGCCTCTGCGCCTCTTGTAGCCGCGACAGGCATTATCCGACCTTCCGAGCAGAATTTGTGGAAGGGTTGTACGGCAACGGTGTTGAGAGGTCTTTTGGGTGCTCGATCATGTGTACCTGTGGACTGTATCGAGGTTTATGTGCTTCCCCTTCCCTGTGAGCTTACTGAGCGGATCCCAATCGGTGATACTCAGCGGATCTCATCTCAGTATCTCCTACACAGTCATCCGCGATGTTGTTCAGAAGTTTTCCTGTTGTCAAAGCTTTGTATGGTGTGAGAACGTCTAATAATGCTGTTTATCAACAGCGAAGTGTCTTGTACGTTAGCACCCTGTTTGTTAGTTAGAATGTAATTATGGTTGTTCCAATATAATAGTCAGTGTCTATTCATAGACCGGCTCTTAAGCTGGTTGGAAAGCCATTGAGGCTGCCTCAGGGGGGCAAATCTACTATTACATCCTTCATCGAACGCAAGTCGCATCAATGCAGGGCCACATGAAGGGATGATTGTACTTTGTAAAGATAAGAACGCCAAGTGAGGTTAATGCCAAGGTATTATTTTACGACTACTTCGCTGAGTAATCCACAATACAAAACAGGGCAGGTTTTCTTAGCACCTCGCCTTGATGCGCTCGACCACAAAGTCTGATGATTTGCAAGAAGAACACCTAGCTTCGAGAACAATAGCATCATTAGTCCGTGGGATACTTCAAACCCCGACTAGGTTTGTGCCCGGCGAAAACAGAAGACTACTGCTATACAGTCAATTACTATTGCGATTCGAAGATACTTCATGATTTTCTTTTGAGCGAAGAGCAAAAAGCTGAAGAGATCGAAGATGATACAGCATTTGCTGAATTTTGTATGAACATTCATGCGCTTTGACGGCATGAGTGTCTGCCTACCAGGCGCAGGCCAAGAGATGTTCCCTTACACACAGCTGCTATTTCCCAGTACCGAGATCGGATCACGCTGTTGCGAAATAGAGGCACGGATCGCGAAACGAAAAACATGATTGAGACATAGATGAAGTATATAACTGCGAAAGATTTCATCAAGTTTGTGAAAATTGTGAATCATCCGTTGTCACTCAGGCAGCGGTAATTGAAAGACTTCACATTTTCCTTGAACCATGCTTTGTTTTACGAGAAAACTCTACTATATGAATTTGAGTATCGATACAAATGCTGCAACGCTCAAAGCTTCTTTCTGAGCTTATGAGTATTGTCGCAGCAGTAATGTTGCTTTGCACTAGATAGTACTGACCCTAGGCACAAGTATAGGTAAGCTCTTTTGGTGGCAGAGGCGCACGAATTCGCACTTCTACTCAGGTGGCAAGCTCAGCTTCTTATATTCACATTGTCTGTACCCCTATGACTGACAGCACGGTAGCACTAAAGGTTTTCTCAGCATCATAGACTGCTAGGATCGCCAGGACTCTTTCCTAGAATCCACAATTCTACAGACAATATATGCCTAGTTTTCAACCTAGATATCCAGGCCGAAGGGTACTTCCAATGATTGATCATGAGATCCTTCATCATCCTCATAGTCTTCCAAATCCATCGTGTCCGTATACACTTCGTCACCGTCGCTGGTGGCCACTGCTTCAGAGCTGACATCGACATCTTGCTGCTGCTGCTGATCATCCAGGTAGACCTTTGTCCAATACACTCCGTCCACCTCCTTAGCCACCCCTGCCACCTCCGTATGAAGCCATTTATCTTCCACCCAAAACTCCTCCAAGTTCTTGCACCTCCCTCTAATCTCATCCACATCCTTCTGCTCGACCCTGCACTTCCCAAGCCACAAGTACTTCAGCCCCTTCCACCTCACCGGCTGTCCGCCATGCCATATCGGATTCCCCTTCGCTTTCGCCAACATATCCAACAACAACGGATTCAACCCTTCCTCCTCATACCACCAAAGCTTCAACGTCTCAATCTTCTGACTAGCCGCAAAGCTCGCAAGCCAATCATGCAGCACCACAACCCCAGTCCTCCACTGCTCCAATCTCGCATGCTGCCTCTCCCTCTCGCTTTCCAAACCCCCGCCACCACCACCACCGTCACCATCCCTCTCCCCCCACCAAGGCACCAACCCCACCTTCAGCGCCGTCAACCCCTTCCACACCCTCGCCCCCATCCACTCCGTCTCCAAAAAGCTCGAAAACGGCCCCCACCGCATCGCCATCAGCCCCTCCAACCCCAACGGACTAACCGTCACACACGTCAACCCCGGCGCCGCCGCGCTCTGCAACGCCATCCGAAACGCCAGCAGCGGATAAAACGCATCCCGCATCGGCGCGACGATGTGCAGATGCGTCAAGGACTCCAGATACTGGACCGCAAACGGCAGCTTTGCGTTCCTGGACTCGAGCGCGGTTGCGGAGGGGAGCAGCGAGACGGTTAGGTGCCGGCAGTGCGAGGAGAGGGTTTGGAAGACGGCGGCGGAGGGGAAGGGGTAGTGCGAGAGGGGGAAGGTGATGGTGAGGTGGCGGAGGGGGGAGGAGGGGGTGTCGGCCCAGGATTTTGTGGCGTGGGAGACGAGGCGGAGGGTGAGGCGGGCGCGGCGGGGGAGGAGGGAGAGGATGTTGGTGAGGGGGGTGGTGGGGGAGAATGTGGGGTGGTGGAGGGGGTGTGTTGGGTGGGCTTTGGGGGTGATGAAGGCTTCGAGGGGGGCCATGTTGGGTTGTTGGTGGTTCTGCTTGGGGTTTGATGGATGGGTTGTGTTTGGCGATTGTCAGCGGTGAGGGAATTGGTAATGATAAAAAGTCGATGCACTTGATGAGGGGAGAAACTTATAGTGAATGATTGCTTAGGTAGGCTGGAATGAGCTTTGTGAGCTACATCATTCACTTTTCGTCCGTCACATAAGGGAGATGACAGGATTTGTGGAGATTCTAGGAAATTAAGATTGGATAGGGCACAAGCTGTTGGAAAAGGACTTCGCCATTGTTCAGCATCGCTACTGGTTGTTTATGCTGTCGAGGATAATCTTCCCTGCAGGACGTAGGTAAGTTGAACTCGCCACAATTTGCCTTTGAAATATGAGAAAGTTGCCTCGCCGCGTCGATGGAGCGGTTGCATGCTGTGGAACAAGATTTTCACGACTAGCTGTTCCATTGTCTATTCCCTGTCTCTACCCGACCTTTCTAAGTTCTATTTCACTTACCATAATAGTCATCTAGGGCAAACGACTTCTATACTCTAGCGCTTGTCCTTATAAGCCTGTCGGAAAATCTCCTGCCAAATATCGTACCAAGCTTGCTGCTGCTGAGATAGCTGCCTCCCAGGGTTCCGAAAAGACTGAGACATAATAAGTCGTATGTTGGTGCGCAGCGCCTTGATGGCCAGCATGGTCTTCCAATCATCTACGCGGAAGCGGATCCGATTACCATCAATGACTATTACACCCGAGTACATCTATATAGGAAGGCAAGGTTAGTAATGTCGCGTGCTATTGTAGTTACATGGAGTCTACGTACTTTGAAGTCTGCGTCGCCGCATACTAGAGCTATGGCAAAGTCTTCAACCGAAGTAGTCTCATGAGCATTGTAAAATCTGATCTAGAAGTCAGCGACACGGATAAGATGTGTTGCTGGACTCACTTGTTGCTCGATTGCATGATGTGGTAGAACGACAGCCATCCCGGCGGTCGCTCGACACCTTTATTGACCGAAGTGGGATGCAAGCTAACTGTTTGATTATTGGCAACATTCCTCCATCCTTTCCCATCACGCTTGAGGAGTTTGGGATAGAAACTCCAAGCAATAACTGAGTTCACGATCAACTCATTGCTGTTATTGAGATCATATCTTTCAGGAAGTTCTACGAAACGCCTCCACTTTGAATGCGTCCTGGCACTCCACAGTATTAGTATGCTACCATAATTGATAAACTCTGACATACTTGTGCACTGAAACCTTCTCCCCGGCATCAAGCATCAAGAAACCTGCGTCAGCCAAGGATGCCGTGAGCTGCGCTTTCAGATCTTCAATACTGGACAATGTCTGTTGACTTAAATAATTTTTGCGGCAGAACTGGTGCTCTGAGGACGGGTTGGTACCACATACTCGGCGCCAAGCGCAGTATGCGTTGTATACAGTCAATAGGTCAGATTCACCTAGGAATGATCAGCTAGTCTGCGGGAGTTGGGGCAGGACCATACTAGCCTTTCTTGTACGCTAATCTAGCCACATCTGCTTGTGATCGAGCGCCCATGGGCGCTGAGAATGGGGACTTTGACGATAATATTGCAGCTATAGTCAGCGCCGCATCCAATGTTTGAAATATACTGCCAACAAGGACCAATTTCCCTAAGAATACGTCGAGTGGTAATCTCGCAAGTTGTCTTCCTAAAGGTGTAAGGTCCTCAGTGGCTGTAAGGGCTTTGACGTCGACGAGAGAGTCTATAGCGCGCCGTATGTTCTTAGATGAGGGAGGATCCAGAGCCTCTAATAGCGTTTGTTCGATGCCACCAAGATTGCAAATTTTGACACGCAATACCAAATCCTGCAAAGATAGCCTAAGCATCTCCGGTGTCTGCTCCTCTGCCATCTAAATAAAATCAGCTTAGGGAGGAGATAATGTGAACAAGGCGCACCAAGTTATCATGCCGAGCTCTAGTGAATAAGTGGAAACACAGGCCATTTTGAACACGACCAGCACGCCCACGGCGCTGCTTAGCATTTGCACGCGATATGAAAGATTCTATTAGTCTCGACAATTGTCGTCTTTCATCAAACCTGAAGGTTGTGTTAGCGGGTTTTGACCTTGCGCCATCTGTAGCTCTCACCTCATCTCTTTGTGTTTGCCTGTGTCGATCACACATGTTACATCTGGTATAGTCACGCCGGTCTCAGCAATGTTCGTCGCTAACACGATTTTTCTAATTCCTTTTGGAGGGACGAGGAACGCCTGCTCCTGCTCCTCCATCGAGATCGTGGAATGTAATGCGTATATACGCCACTGATGAGAGAAAGTCTGGTGGCCTAGAAGCATATCATTGAGCCGCCTGATCTCTGCAATCCCAGGTAGGAAGACCAAGACAGCTTTGCTATAGTTTGCATACGCAGGACTCGTGGCCACTGTGACAAGAAGCTTCACAATGAAATCGTACCCTATGCGGTACTCATCGAGTTTAGCTAGTGTATTGCGGGTTTTCGCGCTGTAACCTTGTAACCAGATGGCAGAAGTTTGCTTCCCAGCTTGATCAATCGAGACTTCGTCAATATCATCAATATCCTCGGCTTGGGGCCCATGACTTGACATATCACGGTCGTCAAATTTAGTAACTTCAATCGCATCTTCTAGGTATCTCGTCTCAACAGGGAACGTTCGGCCTGGGATGGTCATAAAAGGAGCTCCATCCAGATATGTCGAAAAGCGCTTCGCGTCGACAGTAGCGGACATGAGAAGTACCTTTAGATTCGGTCTTCTAGTCATGAGCTTCCGAAGAACAATTAGAAGGAAATCACTATCGATAGATCTCTCATGCACCTCATCAAGCACTAAGTGAGTTATATCCCCAAGGTCGTCTGACCGCTCCAACATACGCATCACAATCCCAGTAGTGGCGTATACAAGCCTGGTCTGGTTTGTTATGTGACTTTCCAATCGTATGGCATAACCCACAAGCGACCTTGAAGATCCAACATCGTTCCTGCTTTCGCCAAGTTCTTCACTGACGCGGCGTGCAAGAGATATAGCCGATATTCGGCGGGGTTCGGTGCAGTATACTCTACAGGGTCTCCCGTTTGAGAGCTCGTTTCCGAGTATGAAAGCAGGGACCTGAGTGCTCTTTCCGCAGCCTGTCTCACCACAAACGATTACAACTTGGCTTTTCTCGATGGTAGCTAAAAGATCATCTTTGAAGTTCCATATGGGCAAGTTCTTACGAGCGTTCAACATGCGGCTGTAGGAAGGCGTAGATACCTTGGCCGACCAAATAGCTTTGAGATGGTCAGATGGATCATCAGGCTCCTGGGTGAGGGATGGAGAGGCTTGTGTGTTACTGGTCTTGTTGGATGAAGTTTTGATATTGTAGCCATTGCTTTTGGGAACGGCGATGTTCTCCATGGCGTGGTCGTTCTGAACTAGTGATCGAAGCTCCCGTAAAACCTCTCGATCAGCAACGTCAATCTGCTCCTTTCTCATCCTTAACAACTCTGCCCAGAGATCTCTCCAAGTGGAAGGTAAGCGAAGATATGCCTTTTCCTCCTTCGGGACGGAAGAGAAGACTAAGAAGAGCGCAACGGTAGAAACATAGGCTTGTGCTTGAATTGAAGTAGCGGCAGAAATCGAGCTCATTTCTACTCGTACAAAGCGTTGACTGGCCTTGCATGAGACCACTGTAAGAGGCGAGTTGATAGGCAGGTCTTGGCTACGTGACCAGGTGATCGAGACTGATTCTCGATATGAGAAGGACGACGACGAGATGGTATCGTACGTTATCTTGCAGAAAGGATCCCTACATATCGTGTAAGCAACAGATGTAATAAAACCGGACACCTTAGATACTATACCTCGCTTTACAGGCTTCTTCAAATATTCGATGTGGACTTAGGCCGCCCCATTTGCCAAAGTCTCGTACAACAATAGCGGTACCGTCTGGTGCTGAATTGCTTACATTGGTAATCCCAGTGTCTGCATCGGTAGTACCTTCCGAAACGGTAGAGAAAAGATCTCCAATCATATCCATGGAATCCTCTTCAGATAGCACAGAGATGCTCGCCGTATCCGAATGATTATCACTCTCTGATAAATCTTGATTATCTGAAAAATTGGCTGATCTAACTTCGCTGTCTAAATGGAACCTCTTCCGTTCAGCTGCGTTTCTGGCAAGATCATTCTGAACCAGTGTCCATCTTTTGTTTGCTTCGTCTCGATCAAACAGAATGTCAGAATTTAGACCATTTATCTTCCTAATGATCTTGGTAGCTTCTGGAGTAGCCTCTTCATGATGTCTGTGATCGCTCTTGGTTGCAGACCTGATATTCCTCTTTTGATTCCCATGTCCAGGTATGGGAGGCGGCAGTTTATGAAGACGCGTTTTTAAGGAGATATACCTCTCGACAAGCTTTCCGGGCTCAATGTCATCGTCCGACTCGGTATCGGTGTTGTTGGATATATTCTCGAACGAAGGACCTAAGGACTCGCTATCCATGTTGGGTTCTGGAAGCGGAAGAGGATTAGAGGGTCTCGATAGTGCGGGCGTACTGTCCTGAGTATCTGTACTCCATGAAATTGGGTGAGTCTTTGTCAACCTTTTTTCGCTCATCGACAGCCAACAATTGTTCGGCCAGTACGGGACACCCTTACCTGCTCCAACAAACAGCCCACCCTCTGAAACTGTCTTTAGTTGCTTGCAGCGATTCTTACTGCCTGAAGTCTCATAGTCAGGCATTTCCTCTGGCTCGCAGACTGAAGCCAACCAGTCCAGAGTTTCTTCGAGACCCCACACAGAGTCTTTACTAGTGTTAGGGTTTACAGACTTAACAGGATGCCCTTTTTTCAGTAGCTCGCAGAGCGCGACTTTAATTCTTTCTTGAGAGAATCCCAGTTGAAACAGAACCTGTTTCAGTGTCCAAGTTTTAATGACCAGTTCATCTTCCGTAACAGTCGGCACAGACCGCCTTTGCTCATTGTGAGCATTGGAGTCTCTATCTGATATTTGATCGCGTAGGAGATCGACAATCTGCAGCATGATCTCGGGAGGTAGCCAACCGCGAGTACTTAAATGTTGCGCCTGCGGATGTAGCGTTCGTCGTTCCGTTTGTAGTTTGCTAACCTGTCGAAAGGCCTCCTTTTTCGATTTCTCGCCGTTTTTCTCTAACAGAAGCTGTAGATCAGATTCCTCTAACTGAGTTTCCAGTTCCTCAGGAGAGAGTTCATGGAGCTCTTTCCCTGATTCTTTTGAAAACTGTGAGATATCCGTATTACTGCGACTGGGCCCACTATCTGATAAAGATAGCGCTTCATTTGGCAAGATCGTGTCATTGTCTAGAATATTATCCACAACTCTTGGCTTCGAAGCTATTGACGTTGTTGCAAAGCCACGAGCAGGATTGCTAGCAGGCTTTTTCTTCTTCTTGTTAGGAGCCATAAGTCTTGCTTGACCGTAGAAGGAGCCCCTTTACTTCGAGCATGAAATGTCCGAAGAAACGAACTTGGAAAAGTCCGCTTACACAGAATTACAACCGAACTGATCGACGCTATGACTGCACTACAACTGTGCCTCACGACGCCGAGGATTCTTCGTAAACGTGAGTACTAAAGTGTGGAAATTAACGCCTTACATCTTTCTGTAATATTTGGTGACTATGGGGCTCTGAACGGAACCTCACAAGAATAAAACATGTTGACTAAGCACTAGTATGATAGGTAATCTTAAGTACTTGTTACACTAACCCCGTTAGGGGTTAGTGTGACACGTCTGAGAACCTTGGGGCAATTAAGTACTAAAGGTATTTGGGGTATTTTATACATCGGCGAAATATTTCATTCTAAGTCACAGTGTTGATTTGGTGGTCACTGAGAAGCTGTCTCAATGCCTTTTTTACCGGCTTGCTATTCTTGAGATCATGGAGAATGGTGTATATAAATCCCATCAGAATGCTGAACATGCATCCCTAAGCCTAGCTTTGGTGTCGAGCTCCACAAAATGGCGTAGAGCAGAGCTTTCTTCCCTGCGCCAGAACTTGTCAGACTCTGGTAAAGCTGCATAGTACTCTGCTGAACCTGAGCTAATCCTTGGCTTAGGCGTTCCAGAAGATTCTTGCCGAGATGTGGTTGCAATTCTATTTAGAACCTACCCTTTCTACCACGACCGCGCCTCTCGCCGAGCGGTACAAGAGTGCCTTGAGGTGCTACTAGTGAACCCCTCCTGCGTCGATTCAGTACCGCTTCTCTTCAAGACATTCAACCGAGAGGCTTCTAAGCAAGGACTTGCACCGTCGAATGCATTCGTACTTGTGGAATGGGGATCTATATTTTTACTACATTGTTCTAGAACCAAAGAGTCTTGGAACAGGTATGGGAAGGAACTGGTTTTATCTCACGCACATATACTGGAAGTATGCTGTTCCTTGGGGGTGAGGCCAAGCGTCAAGCAGTCTGCATGCGTTGTCACACGGCGAGCCCTTCGTAGGGTTTTGGGTAGCAACAACGATGGAAACGCTATCGTCGGCTCGATTGTGACTCTGCTGACGGCTAAATCACAACCCCTGGGATTTAGAAGTGCAGTGTTCTTGGGCGTTTTGGCAGGAGTCTGCGCGCGTCTACCTACTAGGAGATCAATATTAGAGCACCAAAAGGGCCATTATTACTCATTCTACGCACGAGAGATCATTGGCTCGCGCTCCAAGGTACCAAAACACGTTGTGACTGGGCTTGCTGACTTCTTCGCGGATTTCACCACAAACGATGACCTACGTCAGGAAGTTGTCCCTGCAATTGAAAAGGCGCTCTTGCGGGCGCCTGAGGTCGTTTTGGACGATCTCATTTCACCCCTGGTTGAGTCATTACCATTGGCAATTGACTTGACGCAGTTATTGTCAGAACATTTGCTAAAGCCACTTCTCTCCAATATCAAGTCTCAAAATGTCGCCATTCGCAATGGTGCTATGTCAGCATTCACCGTCCTCAGTAGCAGATGTAAAGATCAAAAATATCTCGAGCCAATAACAGACGATATTCTACTGCCTTTATCAACTTCTAAGCTTGCCGGCGTAGAACAACGTACACTGCATGCCCGTATGCTGTCTCTACTACCCTGGCAATCATCTCGAACTGAAACTATATGTACTTCGCTTGCGGCGATAGTCACTAAAGAGCCGAATGAAGGAGCACTTGGTGCCGAAACGGTGGCCTTGACGCAACAATATTCTCTTATAGTTACGTCGGGTTTCGGGATAGATTCGAAGGCAATGACGTCAATCACCGACGTCTTTTGCAACGGATTAAGCGATAAAAGAGCGGCTACTCGTAAGACTTGGGCGTTAAGAGCAGGAGATCTTTTATGGCTCCTGAAAGGACAAGCCAGCGAAAGGCCAGCAACGGTCCAAATGGTCGAAGCACTGGTGCCAAAAGCCCTGCAAATAGTCGACGAGGCTGCGCTTAGCCCTCAAGCTGCCGGGCAATCAGGCTTAGCCGTTGCTGCTTACGTCGTTATTGCGTTATGGGAAGATTTGCTGTCGATGGCTAAGGACGATGCAGTGAAAGCGGCCATTCAGAAGGCCAAAGTGTATGACAGAGTGCTTACACCAAGCTCAAAATCATCAATTCTCCTTAATCATAGAATATACACTAAGATTTCAGCGCAAGAAGAGTACACTTGGTTGATCCGTGCTCTGGTGGCTTGCTCCGGCGACCTCGCGAATATTGGGAGTACATCAGCGGCCGGTGACGCTTGGGTTCAGGTTTTCTTATTCTTAATATCTGCAACTGATATTCCTCCAGATATTCAGCAGCATGCCATTGCTGCATTGACTCAGGTATACGTAAAAGACCCTGCTGCTGTAGCAGGCGCGGTTGTTCAAGGCCTATGGAGTTGGTTAAGAAGTGTCAAGATGGGGGATAAAGATACAGCTGCTGCGGCAGTCCAGACGGGTAATACTAGATTATACACTGCTGTTCGCTCCATATGTCCGCCGCCACGAATGCGGCGGCCTGGACACGGCGATATTGATACCGACGTTCTGCAGGCACAGCTCATCAATATGCTTGTCTTATGCCGTCCGGAGATCCTCCCGCGAGTAAATTGGATCGAAATGTGCCTACGGGTGGGCCAAGACCCAGGAGCCGTGGTGCGGTCGAAGGCTGTCCAATGTGTTGAAAAGGTTGACCATTTCCTCACTGTCGATGATTCCACCACATTCACTGCTATGGTTGTGCTTGCAGCACACAATACAGCCGCTGAACTTGCGTTCGTTGCCCCTGATATTATCACCCCTTTACTACTCGAAAGAATAGAGCGCGATCTTGTTGCCGAGAGAGTGAAGTCGTTCGGACCTACGGATATCGCAATTGCAAGAATTCCCGAAGGAACTGTTTGTGTTGATGTACTAAGTACGAAAGGACAAGATCGCGTACTCGATAAGAATTCGAAGGACTACGATACCATGAAATGGGAAGAGGAAGTTAGGAACCAGCTGGCCCAGAAGAAAGGGCAGGAGAGGAAGCTCACCGCTGAGGAGAAGGGAAAAGTCAACGCTCAATTGATAAAAGAGGCTGGCATCAGATCAAAAGTATTGGAGCTTGAGAGAAGTTTGAAGAGAGGTATTGGATTCATTAATTCGCTTACGACCGGTCCACCTACAGAAGCGGATATGTGGATGGGCACATGTCTGAAGGTCTTGCTTGACGTGATTACCGCTGGTGCTCAACTCTTAGTTGGGAACGCTGCGGATGAATCTTATCTCAGTTGCTCAAACTTGGTATCACCACGGCTAGGCTCTTTGAGACGCTTCGTCGGAGTTGCTACGCTTCGAGCATTAGGCTCATCTCATCTCCCTGGTCACCTTGAGCAGGAACTGTTAGGAGGTATGTCTATGATGTTAGCACTCACTGGTGCTTGCGCTAATGGATCCCTAGACCTCGTTACAAGGATTTTGTATCGCCTTCGTTTTGCAAGCGAGCAGCGACCATTCGATAGCGTATCTCTAAGTTATCTACTACCCTTGGCTTTCATAGTAATCCGAAAAGGAGGCGTCGGCCACTCAGGCGCTGATGAGGTTGATGAGCAGGTGACTCTTGCCTTGGAGTTCTTGTCTTTCCATACAGATGCTCGTAAGTACCTTGACACTTCCCGCCACGTTTCAGCTCCTTTGCTTATGTACACACTGGCTGACTCTCAGTAGTATCAGATACACGATTACCACGCGATAGTATTTTGGCTCTGTTAATAGATTCCATGCAGCGCTTCTCCCAGCATTATAAATTAATCAAGGACTGCTTGTTGGACTTATGCAGATCGCTTTCATCGAATATTTCTACGTCTGAGATTTCAACTCTTCTCACAGGCTCAATAGTCCCCCAGACAGCTGTTCGAACATCTGTGCTCCACGCTATTCGAGAGCACATTGATCTGACAGATCTTGACTTTTCCGAAGAAATTTGGTTGGCATGCCACGATGACTTGGAAGAAAATGTGGAATTAGGACGTGCTATTTGGGAAGAAAACGCGTTGGGGGTCGAGCATGCAGATGCAGTCAAGCTCTTACCTTACCTACACAGTCGCGACAGACAACTTCGACGAGCAGCATCACGAGCTCTAGCAGAGTGTATAGGTAAAGATACCGCGACCTTCGGTACGGTTCTAGATATATTACAGAGCCGGTATCGTGATCTAGCAAAGCCAAGGGTCCCTGAGCGAGACGAATTCGGCATGCCAAAGAGGATGGACCTGAGTGACCCATGGGAGTCTCGGAGTGGTATTGCTCTGGCCTTTAAGGCAATGGCACTCAATTTCGATTCTTCAAAGCTCGTACCGTTCGTTGCCTTCCTGATACAAGACAGCGCTGTTGGTGATCGTAACCCAGTGGTGAGAGACGAGATGATTGATAGTGCTACAACGGTCATTGCAGCTCATGGTGGCGATAAAGTGGAGGAGCTCATGAACATGTTCGAAGCGGCTTTAGACGAGTCGGACAAGAGTTCTGAAGTGTCTGATCTTGTCAACGAGGCTGTCGTAATCCTCTACGGCGCCCTAGCCCGCCACTTACGAGACGGCGATGACCGAGTTCCCAAGGTAGCTCAGAGACTATTGCTAACCCTCAGCACCCCATCTGAAACCGTGCAATATGCCGTTGCTGGCTGTCTGCCACCACTAATACGAATCTCAAGCCAGACGACGTCTGAGTATGTTCAGTCAACACTAGATCAGCTTCTTCAGTCTAAGAAATATGCAGCACGAAGGGGTGCCGGATACGGTCTGGCTGGCATAGTTAGTGGCAAAGGTATTCTCGCGTTACGGGAGTACCGAATAATGTCCACCCTCAAAGCTGCCATCGACAATAAGAAAGATCAAAATCAACGTCAGGGGGCTCTATTTGCATATGAACTGTTGTCACTTATACTTGGTCGAACTTTCGAGCCCTATGTCATACAAATCGTGCCACAACTGCTAATGAGCTTCGGCGATCCAACCGCTGATGTTCGTGAGGCCTGCTTGGACACGTCCAAAACCTGTTTTGCGAGTCTCAGCTCGTACGGTGTTAAGATCATCTTGCCGACACTACTCGAAGGTCTTGAAGATCCACAATGGCGAAGCAAAAAAGGTGCATGTGATTTGCTGGGAGCGATGGCATACCTTGATCCGCAACAGTTGGCTCTTAGTCTCCCTGACATCATACCGCCCTTAACCAATGTTCTGAATGACAGCCATAAGGAAGTAAGAGCTTCAGCCAATCGCAGTCTTCAGCGCTTCGGCGAGGTCATCAGTAACCCAGAAGTGAAGAGCCTCGTGGGCATACTGCTCAAAGCCCTGAGTGATCCTACAAAATATACCGATGATGCTCTTGATGCACTTATCAAGGTGTCTTTCATACACTACCTGGATTCGCCCTCGCTAGCTCTGATTGTCCGTATCCTGGAACGAGGTCTGGCCGACAGGTCGGGTACCAAACGTAAATCAGCGCAAATTATTGGAAGCTTAGCACATCTTACAGAACGCAAAGACGTCATCTCTCACTTGCCTATTCTCGTGGCTGGATTGAAATCTGCTGTTGTAGATCCAGTACCAGCAACACGCGCCACAGCTTCAAAAGCGCTGGGGTCACTAGTAGAGAAACTTGGCGAAGATGCAATGCCGGACCTAATACCAGGCTTAATGTCAACGCTTAAATCTGACACTGGTGCGGGTGATAGACTGGGTTCTGCTCAAGCTCTGAGTGAAGTACTTGCTGGTCTTGGTACTAGTAGATTAGAAGAAACTCTACCATCGATACTCCAGAACGTCGCCAGCTCCAAGCCCACAGTTCGCGAAGGCTTTATGTCATTGTTTATCTACCTGCCCGCATGCTTTGGTAACAGCTTTGCTGTTTACTTGAGTAAAATCATACCCCCTATTCTCTCTGGTCTTGCTGACGAGATTGAGTCAATCCGGGAGACCTCTTTGCGAGCTGGCAGGTTGCTTGTGAAAAACTTTGCAACAAGGGCTATAGACCTTCTCCTCCCTGAGCTTGACCGAGGGCTCGGTGATGATAATTATCGCATCCGCCTTAGCTCCGTGGAGTTAGTCGGTGACCTCCTGTTCAATCTCACAGGAATAAGCGGCAAGACCGAGCAAGACGAAGAAGAAGACGGGGCAGCAGAAGCTGGACAGTCTCTACTGGAGGTCCTAGGAGAAGACAAACGCAACAAGATTCTCTCATCATTGTACATTTGCCGATGCGATACCTCTGGCTTGGTCCGGAATGCCGCGATCAATGTTTGGAAGGCACTTGTCGCAACACCAAGAACCCTGAAAGAGCTTGTGCCTACACTCACCCAGCTTCTCATTCGACGCCTTGCCAGCACGAATATGGAGCAGAGAGTTATTGCTGGAAACGCGCTGGGCGAGCTTATTAGAAAATCCGGCGAGGGGGTGCTGGCGAGCCTTTTACCAACGTTGGAAGAGGGCCTACAGACCTCGACAAATTCCGACAACAAGCAAGGTATATGTATTGCACTTCGAGAAATCATCTCATCGGCGTCACCAGAAGCTCTTGAAGACTACGAGAAGACACTGATATCTGTTGTAAGGGTCGCACTAGTAGATCCTGAGGACGAAGTTCGGGAAGCGGCCGCTGAAGCTTTCGACTCTCTCCAGAAAATCTTTGGCAAGAGAGCAGTTGACCAAGTGCTACCGTATCTCTTGAACTTGTTACGAACGGAAAGCGATGCCGACACTGCCCTCTCGGCTTTGCTCACCTTACTGACTGACAATACAAGATCCAACATCATCTTGCCCAATCTTGTACCTACACTACTGGTTTCTCCAATAACTCCGTTCAACGCAAGAGCAATAGCGTCTTTGTCACAAGTCGCTGGACCTGCCATGACTCGAAGACTACCTGCAATTTTAAACACTATGATGGATAATCTAGTAGCGTGCAGAGACAATGAGCTACGTTCAGACTTAGAGGACTCTTTCGACGCGATACTAAAATCTGTCGACGAGTTCGATGGTTTAAATACTGCTATGAGTGTAATGTTAGCATTAGTGAAGCACGAAGACCATCGGAAACGGGCGATAGCAAATGTTCACATGAGCAAGTTCTTTGCCAAGTCTGATATTGACTATTCACGCTATCACCAAGACCTCATACGTGCCTTCCTGATTTCATTTGATGATGCCGATACCGAGGTCGTCAAAGCCGCGTGGCTGGCGCTATCAGAGCTCACGAAGCGTTTGAAAAAGGAAGAAATGGAGGCTCTCGTGTTCTCAACTCGTCAAATCTTGCAGCAGGTCGGTGTGCCTGGTGTAAATCTCCCTGGGTTCTTGTTACCCAAAGGCGTCATGGCAATTCTACCCATTTTTCTGCAAGGGTTGATGAACGGGACCGCGGATCAACGGACACATTCAGCATTGGCGATCTCTGAGATAATTGATCGCACAAGCGCCGACTCACTCAAGCCGTTCGTTACTCAGATTACCGGCCCCTTGATCAGAGTGGTTTCCGAACGTTCTGTAGAAGTAAAGTGTATGTACTGAAAATCTGTTGTCATTCGAGTTCTATGCTAATACTAGGCCAGGTGCGATTTTGCTGACATTAAACAACTTACTCGAGAAGATGCCCACTTTCCTTAAGCCATTCCTACCACAGCTTCAGCGAACATTCGCCAAGTCTCTAGCTGACACTTCGAGTGAAGTCTTACGTTCAAGGGCCGCAAAGGCGCTCGGTACACTAATCACCTTGACACCTAGAATTGACCCGCTGATTGCGGAGCTTGTTGCTGGGTCCAAAACGCCTGACGTCGGTGTTCAAAATGCAATGCTCCGAGCGTTGTACGAGGTTGTCAGTAAAGCAGGATCCAATATGAGCGAGGTGTCTCGCGCCTCAATACTGGGGTTGATTGATAACGACGCCGTAAACGTAAAAGACTCGATGGCTATTACTCACGCACGATTGCTTGGTGCCTTGATTAAGAATCTCCCAGCAGGCACTAGTGCCGCTGGTCTGATTAAGCAACGTGTGCTCACGTCCAACTTCAGTAACGCTTCGGTGCTGAGCCTCAATTCAACATTGGTGGAATCACCAACCTCATTGACAGACGCTTTCCCACAAGAAACTCCGGCCGTTATCTGTCAAGGGATTGTAAGTAAGAACACATTCATGTCAGAGAATTGCATATTAGCGGCCGGAAAGTATCTGCTTGCCGAACAGGTTAACCCTAGTTTCGAGACGAGCAAGTCGATTCTCGAAGCCCTTGCCGTAGCAACCAAGCCTGGATCTCCAGTGGATTCGCGTCGCTTGGCGCTTGTTGTGATTCGAACTGTGAGCCGCAAACACAGCGAGATCACCAATCCACACCTTCGAATCCTTGCTCCACCAGTCTTTGCTAGTGTTCGTGATCCGGTTATTCCGGTCAAATTGGCAGGGGAGGCTGCTTTCCTAACGCTCTTCTCCGTTGTCGAATCCGAGAATGCTGTATTTGACGAGTATATCGCGGGAGCAGAATTGAACCCAACCATGAAGAGGAGCATGCAGGACTATTTCAAGCGAATTGCGATGAGGCTGGGCGGCCAAGCAAGAGAGAGAAAGGAAGCAGAAGGTGGTCAAGGAGGACTTGGTCTTTCTAACGACGAGCGAGAGGATGAACGGGAGATCTGGAGTGTTGGGAAAGTGGATATTGGGGAAGACACATTCAAGGATGAGTAGAGCATGGTAAGTTATGACGGTGGCAGATATTTTGTAGATACCATAGCATAGCGAGGCGCCCAAAAGTAAGATCTGTTATGCAAATCCAAGCTCCTGTTTCGAAGGAGGGCTTGTTGGACGCTTCCTCATTGGCACATTAGCTAGTTGTTGATTTGTGTTTGCCGGCCACATAGTGCTCCTATTTTCTTGTGGCATTTTATTCAGGTTCCGAATGAGAGGCTGACTTACTCCAATGCACCCAATTAGACATATTCGAGACATACAAATCATTGAGAGGCGCTTTACAGTATACTATAGAAAATGGCCAGTATATGCTTGGTCGTTCTAGGCCTTTGGGATAAATGGAAGCAAGCTCGCTTAAATTTAGCGCAGGGCTAACGGTCCCACAACCTACTAGTGTTCATCTCCTCACTCAAAGAACGACGACAAGATCGAACAACTACTGACATTACAGCAACTTCAACCAGCCATCAAACATGTAAGCTGATCTCCGTTTTGTACCAGTCTCAAGCATCTAGTATACGGCACAACAGCTACCGCTGCGCGCACTTGTCACGATCTAGTTGCCCCGACACAGCATGGCCCCTCCAGCTCTCCGCCACTTCATGTATCTCGTCTTTACCACAGCTAACTTAATTCGTTCCATCCAGGGTCAACCTACGCACCCAAAAGCGGCTTGCTGCCTCGGTTGTTGGGTGTGGTAAGCGCAAAATCTGGCTTGATCCCAACGAAGTAAACGAAATCTCCAACGCCAACTCCCGCCAGACTATCCGAAAACTCGTTTCCGATGGCCTTATCATACGCAAGCAAGTCACAATGCACTCGCGTGCGAGAGCTAGGGAGCTTGTCGCCGCAAGACGGATTGGGAGACATCGTGGGTTTGGTAAGAGAAAGGGTACGGCTGATGCTAGGATGCCCAGGTAGGTCTATGAACATCTAGAAGATACACTCAGATGAGGAAAAACGATATGGAGATCGATAAGGACTGTGGGTTCACGGCGGCTTAGGGGGCTGACACATGTCTTAAACCAGTCAAGTGATGTGGATGCGTCGTCTTCGTGTCCTCCGGCGCCTTCTGGTCAAATACCGTGCCTCGGGCAAGATTGACAAGCACCTTTACCATAACCTCTACCATCTGAGCAAGGGAAACACGTTCAAGCACAAGCGCGCTCTAGTTGAGCATGTGAGTAATACATCTCTTCGTATCCTACCACTAGCTTACCATTAGCTTTTAACATGAGTGGCCGAAAGGCTTTGTTCGTTACGACGTGCTAACATCTTACTTTTACCTCCAGATCCACAAAGCCAAGGCTGAGGCTGCACGTGAGCGTCAAATCCAGGAAGAGATGAACGAGAAGAGGGCGAAGAACAAAGCGGCTCGGGAGAGGAAGCAGGAGCGTGTAGAGGCTAAGAGGGCTGCAATGCTGGGAGAGGACGAGGAGCCGAAGCCATAAGAGGAGAGCATTATGTCGACTAGCTTTGGGAAACATGACGCATCAAGCTACACTAGGCGTTGCAATGAGGAGCAAAATATGCTACCATATCTTCTTTGTCCTGGGACAAAGTGTGCTTCAAGTAACTACACCCGGTAGATTGGCACACGTGGCCATCCTATCTCGACAATCAGTGCAATTATTGGCTAGCAAAGTATTCATGTCCCTCTGCTACTTCGTAGACTGTGAATTCTGGACGGTTCGCGTGTCTGAGTCATTCAATTGCTTCATACTAGGTACCTCGCTGCACTTTAGTAAATATCGCGTAATTTAACGAGACCACGTATTTTAACTATCTGTTTCAATACCAACCTTTGTTACGAACTTACAATTGCAATATCCTATGCAGCCTAGAAACATACATCGTGCTGTCAGTAAGATGGGCGACTTACGAACTTGGGTATCTGACAACTTGATCAGGGTATGCCCAAGCCTCCAAATTTAGGCTCCGTCAAAGCTTACGTTGATGCCCAGCTCACAGGCGCATCAGATTCCACGGTCATCGATTTTGTCCTCGCAACCGCTTCGGCTGCTAAATCCTCAACAGCTCTTCAAGAAAAGATTGGCGGATTTCTCGATGGCTCGCAGACTGGGTTGGATTCCTTCTCCAAAGAGCTATACCACCGCCTACCGAAACAGATTGGCCCTACAACGAACCGGCACACTGCACAGCAAAAAATCAAGGAGGATGGCATGAAAGATGTACGAAAGAAGTATAAACTTTTGGAGATGGAGGATGATTTAGAACCTACCAAAGTGAACAAGGTGGAGAAGCTGGATAAGAAGAGTCACCGGCTACGGGAGGAGCGCAGTGGGACTCCAGATGGGAAAGTTAAGGATGGAAGCGGGCAACAGGGCAAAGAGCGGGACAAGGAGCGCCATAGATCGAAGAAGATCAGAAGGAAGGAAGATGAAGATGCGGAGGACCGCTGGGGAGACGAGGAATATGTGGAAGAGGTTGGATTTCCGCAGTCACCAACCAAAAGAAAACGTCTAAATGATGGATCAGCATCTCCGAGAGAACCGGAATCCGATGTTGATCAAGAGACTCGGATGGAAAGAGCAAGGGAGAAAGATCTGGCGGATCGGGATGAATTCGCAAAGCGACTGAATACAAAAGATGCGGAGAAGACGAAGAAACTCGTTGAAGATCGGTCATCCAGGACCAAGGAAGGCAAGGAGATGGCTTTAAGGCGAAGATTGGCTGAAGATGCAGAGGCCCGTGAAGCAGCCATGGGTGACCTGAGGGAGCGATCCAGGCAGGAATACCTCAAGAAAAGAGAGGCGGAGAGGCTGGCTTTACTACGGAAGCAAGTCTTCGAAGAGGATCAGGAGCTTCGAACGAATCCTGATCTCACGACGCGGGAGAAAGCCGAGTTCGCAAAGAATAAAGAGGTTCTCAGGATTGCGGAGGAAAGGCTCCGCATCGATGACTATAGAGATGGTTATGCCATGCCCGAAGATTATATTACGGAGAAGGGAAAGATCGATAGGAGGAAGAAGGAAGAGGCTTTATACAAACGCTATGTGGATCGTGATGAGCACGGGCAGGAGAAATTTATCACGGAGCAAGAGGAGTGGGAGAGGGAACAAACGGCAAAGGCGAAAGCACAGATATCTCAGAGCGAACGGGTGGACGAGGGCGAGTATGAGTACGTCTTTGATGAGGCACAAAAAATCAACTTCGTCATGGATACAAGACTAGCGGGCGATGGGAAGCCATTGACAAAGGAGCAGAAACTGTTTCAAGAGCAACTGAAAATTGCGGAGAACAAAGCAGCTTCGATTGAGGATACGAGGAAGAGTCTTCCAATCTATGCATACAGGGACGAGCTACTTGCTGCAGTTGCAGAGCACCAAGTACTCGTCATTGTTGGCGAAACAGGCAGCGGTAAAACAACACAAATCCCGCAGTATCTCCACGAAGCAGGCTTTACTCGGGACAAGCAGAAAATCGGTTGCACGCAGCCTCGTCGAGTAGCAGCCATGTCTGTGGCTCAACGTGTTGCTGAGGAGGTCGGGGTTAAGCTAGGTCACGAGGTAGGGTACAGTATCCGGTTCGAAGACGCTACCTCTGACAAGACAATTTTGAAATACATGACCGATGGAATGCTTCTGCGGGAGTTCCTTACAGATCCTTCCCTAGGAGAGTACACTGCCCTAATGATTGACGAAGCCCACGAAAGAACTCTACATACCGACATCCTGCTGTCACTCGTAAAGGATCTTGCAAAAGAGCGACCAGATTTAAGGATTCTCATATCTTCCGCCACAATGAACGCTCAGCGCTTCTCCTCTTACTTCGACGACTCGCCTATTTTCAACATCCCTGGCCGACGATACCCGGTAGACATATACTACAGCCCTCAACCTGAGGCAAACTACCTTGCCGCCGCCGTCACGACGATATTCCAGATCCACATCACGCAGGGAAGAGGCGATATCCTAGTTTTTCTCACTGGTCAAGAAGAAATCGAAGCTGCTGAACAGAACCTACAAGAGACCGCCAGGAAATTGGGTTCCAAGGTGAAGGAGCTTATCATCTGTCCCATCTACGCAAATCTGCCCAGCGAATTACAGGCGAAGATCTTTGAGCCTACTCCCCCAAATGCGAGGAAGGTTGTCTTAGCCACGAATATCGCGGAAACAAGTCTTACAATTGACGGCATTGTTTACGTGATAGATCCTGGCTTTGTGAAAGAGAACGTGTACAATGCGCACACAAGTATGGAGTCCCTGGTTGTCTCCCCAATCTCTCGTGCATCTGCCAATCAGCGCAGTGGTCGCGCTGGACGAGTAAGTCCAGGGAAATGCTTCCGGCTTTACACCAAATACGCCTTCCACAATGAGCTTCCAGAATCCACAACTCCCGAGATTCAGCGCGCAAATCTCAGCTCGGTAGTCCTTCTCCTCAAATCTCTTGGCATCAACGACCTCATCGATTTCGACTTCATGGACCCCCCCCCCGCTGAAACCCTCATCCGCGCCCTCGAACAACTGTACGCCCTTGGTGGCCTCAATGATCGCGGTGAACTCACAAAAATCGGCCGCATGCTTGCTGAGTTCCCTACGGATCCTATGCTCGCCAAAGCTGTGCTCGCGGCTGACAAACATGGATGCGTCGAGGAAGTGCTTTCGGTTATAGCCATGTTGGGAGAAGCCTCCGCGCTGTTTTACAGACCTAAAGACAAGAAAATCCATGCCGACTCCGCTCGTGCTCGCTTCACTGTCAAGGAAGGCGGTGACCATCTCACCCTATTAAACATCTGGAATCAATGGTGCGATTCCGACTTCTCCATCGTGTGGTCCAAGGAAAACTTCATCCAGAACCGCTCCCTTGTCCGCGCTCGTGACGTCAGAGACCAACTCGCCAAACTCTGCGACCGCGTCGAAGTCACAATCAGCAGCTGCGGTGCCAACGACCTAGTACCCATCCAGAAAGCCATAACCGCAGGTTTCTTCCCAAACTCCGCTCGCTTGCAAAGAGGAGGCGACAGTTATCGAACCGTGAAGAACGCGATGACGGTGCACATACACCCAAGTAGTGTGCTGTTCGAGGTTAAGCCGAAGTGGGTGCTGTTCCATGAGTTGGTGCTTACGAGCAAGGAATTCATGAGGAGTACGATGCCGATCGATCCGTTGTGGTTGACGGAGGCGGCGCCGCATTATTACAAGAGGAAGGATCTGGATGAGTTGGGAACGGGAAAGAAGATGCCGAAGGGGGCAGGGGCGGTGGGGGAGAGGAGTAAGATTTAAGCATTGTTTACTTGTACGTGGTGTACGGAAGCGAAGTCTTCGAGTGACCACAGATCAGGTGCTTGGGGCCGCACAGGATTTGTATCATCGTGCTTCAAGATTTCCCGGCACAAGCTATCCCTAAACATCTAGGTCCGCCCCAAATATACCCTCCCCTTTTCACGACCTCCAACACCCATCCAGAACCTCATCACACGATTCCCCACCCCCAATCACCAGTAGGTGCACAAAGTCATGGGACTATAAGCGGCTGAGGCCTAATCCACCAAAAACATCGAATTTGGCTACATGCAGTACCACCACAAATCTGACTTCATGAGCTTGTCGTTACATTTAACTAGCCGTTCACATCGTCAAAGCACTTTGCTGATTCCAGGCCGTGTTTCATTCGTAGCCATTCAATTTCATTCCTGGAGAGTTGTTTCTTTTTAGCTGTGTTCGAAAGTTGCCGCTTCTAGTCCCATCACTTTGTGCACCCACTGGTGAATGGCCCGCAATATGGGTAGCTTTCTCACGCTGAACGCCATCGGCATAAACGCTGCGTGAGGCTTCCGCTCACATTGAGCACACGGACCTACGCTTGTTTCAGACGTTGCGATTCGTTATAGTTAGTTTCAGAATTTTCCCGTCTGCTTCGGGGGAGACTTGCGACAGCCGCCCAGGCGCTATGCGATGCATACTTAGCTATATAAAACCTTTCATTGAGCGCCGGAGAATTTGCTATTATCGTTTGAATTCCGCAGAATCCCAACCATTGACTCGCAGGCCTTCAAAATGAAATCCATTTGGTTTTTGTTTTTTTGTCCTCTCGTACCACTCGCTGTGGGGCATGCTGTGCCCTCGACGATAAACGCACCGAAATCCCCACAGCCAAGAGCATTCCCAGCCCGTTTTGATATAAGGAGTAGCGGTCAATACATGATGGTCAACTGCGGCAGTCATAGGGGGCCACAGCTCGATTCTCTGCTTCAAAACCTCTGGAGATCTCTCCTTCCAGTGATTCAAGACGCACAACTCTCCAACCCCAGTCCTGCCTTCAAAGCCTTTTTCAAAGACTCATCGAATGCACCTTTCGTTGCCGAAGTCCTCACGAATGTTACCACGGGCGTAGCCAGGCACCCCTCTGCCTTCCCATATACCAACGGCAGTCCTACGTTCTTATGCCCAACAGCAGTCGGCCAGTTCCCTACTTCAATAGCCGGCCGACAGATTGACATGTACACCCATTGTCTTCAAAGCGAGACACCTGTGGCCACTTACGGTAACCCTTTGCCTTACATCTTTCTCTGTCCTAAATTCTGGACAAGTCCGTACGCAAATCTTCCACCACAGAACAGTTGTTTGTCCGTCAATACGTATATCAACAGATTCCGAGGCAATGGGCAAACCTTGCATGCGTTCAAAGTGTGGATTCTTTTGGAGGAGATTGTGCACTACTATATCCACGCCTCATCTAAGCCTAGCCTCGAACCAGAGGTTTATGATGTCAACAAGGCTTTCCGCCTGAGGGCAGACCAGGCGGTTGGTAACGGTAACTCCTACGCTTATTATGCAGCCAGTAAGCCATCCGCCTCGGTGAACGCAAACACCACAGACGCTAATGGTCAATCTTCAGGTGTCTACGGTAATTGCAAGGACTTCCCGAGTCCGCCAGATAAAGGGCGTGAAATTTTGGAGACGGCAGATCCAGATAATCCATCAGACGGAGGGCCGCATATTCCGGGCCCTGCGGGTGTCATGGATGGCGTCACGGATGTGCAAATCGGCGGGCTAAACCACACTTGAGCGAATATGGATTACCATGGGAGGCATTGCAGTTGTGTAGTATATACCATCGAAAGACGCTTTTAGCTTTTTACGTCGAAGGAATGATTTCAGCTTAAGCCGGACTCGAAACATAGTTCAATTGACATGAAACAGAATTCCGTACCAGAACTTGCGGCAAGATGTTCGTTAAGAGATCAAATATCTTCGATATCAGTAACGTTCTTAATTCGATTTGGGAATGATTGGGTAAAAACTTTACGCTGACGAATCTGCTGACGCTGAGCAACTTCGTGCAAACGAAACAATTAAAATTCTGAGATAGTTGTCATTTCTTTGCGTAAAGAAAGTAGCATTTATAGTAGAATGATCTCGCAGAGTTTTTCTACTCTGCCACGGACAACAAAGTTTTCATCCACGCTAACCACTCTGGGTATAACGCCCTGCTTATCAGCTACGAGTAGGTAAGGTACTTCGCGCCTAGGCCTACAGCCATGCGCGCTTCCTTCCTGCCCAAATTTGTTGACCTACGCGACCGTTGCTACATGCCAACGAAAGTTCCCTCTCATCCACGGCCGCAAATCTCCCCATTATTGTGTTTCAAAACCTGAATACTATTTAGGCCACGTCTTTTGTTTCTTCATCTCCGTACGCTCTCCTCTCAGCCTCCACAAATGCCACCCTATGATCCTCAGCACCTCGACGACAACGACGACTCCTACAGTAGCTCCAGCAGTATTTCTACCTGGCTTCAGGGCCATCCCGAGCTCCCTCGTCAGTACATACGCGAAGACGAAACCGCGACACCACCGCGTAAGCAGAGAAAGCGAACACAAGCACACGGACAGGGAAATGCTACACGTGCGGTTAAATACCCCAGGCTCGCAGAGCTTTCTGGTAGTAGGATGAGCGAAGCATCAAATCGAAAGCGATCGCACTCGCAGGATGACTCGCCTTCGAAGTCAGTGTGTAAGGATCGTAATACTCGGGCCAGTGTAAGGCGTCAATTGAGACCAGCGGATGCGACGAACCAGTCCCAAACACCTACCGCTCGACGAACTGGACTTCCCCAAAGCCTTGCATCCCCTAGCAGAGAAGACGATTCGGAAGCTACTCCAAAGCCGGCCTCAAACATCAGTATCACGCGAATAGACACTACACTCGACCAACTATCTACTCCTACATTCCCGCCTCTAAAACAATATCAGCCCGAGGACAATGGATTGGCTGTTAGCACATCCACAAGATCCTCTGGCGTCTCGGAAGACTCGGATCTAACGTCAGCAAGTAGAGGCAAAAGACGTGAAGGTAGCCCCAAGAAACCGACACGTATGGTTGATTTTCTGCTCTCAGACACACCAGTCGTGATCAGAGCCTTCTCAAGCTCCCCAATACCTACACATGTGAAACCATTGTGCAAGGATCTGGCTTCCATTGCTGCTGGGAGACATGTAATTCCGCTCACGATACAGAGTATCGCAGCGAAGGAACTGCTGGAAGAGACATTCCCAGAGAACTTCTTATCCCAGGCTATGCAGAAAGAGCAAGGGGAACAGAAGTTAACGGGCGGTTTGGGATATCAGGTTTTTTGGACGAAGGTACTGGAGATTCTAGGCAGCGCAGAAGCATGCTTCGAAGCAAAGCTGCCAGAGGCGTCATGGAACTGTGAAGTGCATTCGAGAGTTCTCAACCTCGCACTGGTTGGGCCGTGGAAGGCAAAGGGTATCTGGTATCGCGATGTCACGCCCGCCAAGATCACAGACAAGTCTCTCCTTCCCAAATACGCCAAAGGCAATTCCATGCAGTCCAAAACGGTTGACTATGTCCTTGTTTTGAACCCTGATTCCCATGGAGACTTACAAGCCCGTATTGTTGCTAGACTTAAAGCTGATCAGATGAAGGCCAAGATCAAAGCAGAACAGAAGTCCAGCATTAATCACACCGATGCCGAATACCTCTCGTTCTCGCCCATCGCTGTCAGCATGGTGACAAAAAGAGGCGCGATTGACGAAGATAACATGCGTGTCCAAATATCCTTATGGGTCTCAGCCCACTTTGCTCGTCTACGGCAACTCAATTCGAAGGTGGAACTACCGTCGCTGCCTATCCTCGTCATGCAGGGCCACAGATGGAAGCTCATGATTGCTCAGGTCAAAAACAACAGTGAGATCGTAATACTCGGGGACAGGCATCTGGGTGATACATACTCGGTGAAGGGTGTCTTCCAGGTTGTTGCCGTAGTGAGAAGATTAGCAGACTGGGTCCACGACGATTATCTTCCGTGGTTCGAGAGCTCAATTTTGGCAGGACTTTAGTCGCTTGTATAACTACTTAGTACCAAACTATTCAAGCTACCATTAAAACCGTCGAGGTCCCGCTTTTAACCATGCACAGGGCCCACCAGTAAACTACATACCTCGTTTTCATTTCCGGAAGGGCGCGGGAGATGTTGGCGTGGTATTTTGTTCACGCGTCGCATTCGGGAATAGAAGCTGTTTCTAAGAGCGACTTGACACGCTACACGACTGAGATCTCTAAGCCTGGCTTTTTGCGCGCGGGGCTGACGTATTTCGCCGAGGCGTTTGCGGGATGAAGCGTTCTTCAACGCGACGACTAAGATCACGCCGCTGCCGATGTCCGTGCTGGGGTTGGGTGGGCAGGCGAGCTTTGCACCCGTGAGGGTTTTGAGGGCGGTGTATGGGCCGGTGGGGAGGCATGTGGTGGTGGATGTGATTCCCAAGGCGGGGGCATTGGATTGGTATGTATTTATTTGCCCGACGCTTCCCGAGGGGTGGTGGGATTTAGTGCTGATGATTTTGTAGTAGGTGATGAGAATCCAGAGTGGACGGCGAAGCGCATAGCGCAGTTTTTTGGCGCTTGATGAGGGGATTCCGAGTGTGGATCTGTCATATTTGACGGATAAAGTTAGGTTGGGCTGAGAGGTGCGTGGGATAGGTAGACAGACTCGGCTAGGAGATGTTGGAGAAGAAAGATCGAGCGCTGGATATGTGTGGAAGTAACCGCCAGGCGTAGAGTCACTAAAAGTCGGCTAAGTAAATCAAGATATCAACGCTCGTATTCATCATTCTATTCTCATTCTTTCCCGCAACTTTCTACATCATATAAGTGCTTATACTATGGAAGCAAGCGCTAGAAAACTCGGGGCCCATAACTGAACCAGACTTTAAGCGTCAAGATGGTTACACTAACTTGTATGATATTCGTCTGTACTCTTCAACCCACATACTTACCTTTTAGGCCAGGTTGGTGATTCCGCTGGCGGCAGACACAACGGATGAGACTGGTCACACCTCGGAAAGAAAATGAACGATCAGCCAATTCGAACAGAAGCTCGGGAACCCATTCTAGCCACCTGAAGCGAGCGTGTTCTCTCAACCATTCCCGTCTTTCTCCCCAGTGGAACAATTTCATCGGCAGTAGCTGTGCCCGTTATATGCTTTGGCGAAACATCTTCGTCCTCTCTAGTAACACCCATCCGCCACCACCAAGCAGCGTATGATGGTGATATATATATATATATATATATATCAATAATGTTCGATCAGCCGAAGTAAGACTCCTTCGCAGAGATTTTTTTGGTAACGGATGTGCTTTTATTCTGACGGGAATCTCTGTAGGTCTGGTGAGACTTGGGGACATTGCAATTGTAGCAGCGTCAAAGTTGGGGCAAGAGAGCGTGGTCTGCAAAAGGGATAAGGGATAAAAGAGTGACTTTTGCGTCAAGTACTGTTAGCTTTGGGTACCAGGACTCCATTGGAATTGGCTGCCTCACCATATGTCAAGGGAAGCTGGCCTGCCAGATGTGCAAGCCGTAGGAACACGGGTGTTCGGACGCTCTCGGTTTGGAAAACGCTGGTGGGAGTAAAAGAGAGATATCCCGTCGCGTATATGACCAAATATTGTTTATAGAGTATGTGAGCTGGAATGAGGGTTTAGGTAAGTACAACAGACAGTGGGGATGGACCACTTTAAATCTCGATATACATTTTAGTTCCCCGAAGCCAAGAACAGCTACAGTCCTCAGTATCATCAGCCTTCCATAAAAAAAACCCCCCACTGCCCAACGCCCACCACCCCACTCCCCTACTAAACAGTCTCAACCAGCAAATTACCAAATTCCACCTCCAACGCTCTCTCCCCGTCATCCTGATCCTTTGTCGGTTTCGCCGCATAAACCCCAACCCAACACTCCCCATCCGCCTCGTCAAACACCCACGTCACCTCCCTCACAGGCCGCCGCTCCAAGCCTTCCACAACGTACACCCACAACGTACTCGTCGGCTCCCCATGCACGAACTCCCTCTCCATCTCCACCGTCACCGCCGTCCCACTCGCCGCCGGCACCAAGCTCCAATCGGCCCAGCGATCACAGGCCACGGTACTGACATGCGGGCCGCCGTGGAAGAACTCGATGCCCGTTTTTAACCATTTCCGTTCACCGGTAGTGGTAGTAGCAGGGGAGGGTTCGTGGGGGGGGGGGGAAGGATGAGGCAGAGCCCGCCTTGGTCGAAGCGGGTTTTCCATTCTGCGGAGATGGAAACGCGGGCGCGGCGGAAGGAGGAGAGGGCGAGGGTGCGGTAGAGGATCGGGGCGTTGAAGGAGTCGAGGTGCGGGGGCTTGCGCCAGATGTCGGTGCCGGGGGGCGCGGAGAGGGTGAAGGTTGCTGGGAGCGGGGAGGGCGGGGTGGGGGGGTTGGGGGAGGTGGGGTGGAAGTAGTGGAATGTCATTGGGCGGAATTGAAGAGATAGTGTGTCGAGCGGAGTAGGGTCAGGGATTGATTGGTTGGCTCTGCTGGGATACTTGAACCTTTCCACACGTTGGGTTTAGGCGGACTCGGGTTCCACCGCTCGGGGAAGGCGTCTGAGATGGAAGATGAAGTGGTGGTTATTCTGCGCTCACGTAGAGACATATAATCTTTTGCTGAGGATGGCACTTTGATGAATGGCTTTGCGCTAGAAAGAAAAACCAAACCTTTGAACCGCCATCCCTACCCTATGATACCTTACCCTTTACCTACATGTACAGTAGACCACTAGTGTCTTTGTATCCCGCCGAACAAACATCGTATGAAATGTTTTGATCGAGGCAGGCTGAGTAACCACGCGGCCCCTTTTCCAATTATGTATACCGACTGATATGACTTTTTATCCAAAATGTTGTTTGTTTATAAGAAAACGGTTCTTAGTTGAATTTCTTAAAAACAACAGAGATCATATAAAGAATGCAGTCTTGTATGGGGAATTATGCGGTACCTACTGTATATAGCTCTTGGATTCCTAAGCGGGAGGGAGGGAGCTGGGGGGTTTTTTTTTACATGAAGCCATTGCCTCTAGAGAGTATGCCTTATGACGCCTTACTTTATTAAAGCGGATACGGCCAGATCATGCAAGAATGGAACCTATTTCGTACTATTGTCAATTTTGTTCGATCGCGCTTAAAGGTTGTGATCAAGTTTTATCAAAACTAATAAATCAATATAAGTATAAGTATTGTAAATATGATAACGTTTTCTCGACAATTTTCACTTTTGATAAGTCAAATGACATTCATTCGTCATCATTAAGCAGTCTATGATGGTAATATACTCGTACATCAATAATATTCGATCGGTCGAGTGAGCCTTCTTGCAGAATTTTTGGTCTTTGCTGCAGCTAGGTGGGGGATCAGTCTTGGTAAACGGTTGTGTTAAGTCTTGTTTGAGCATTCTATCACTAACGTCACCCTCCAATAGTAGCCGTTCATCTCCAGAAATAAGGGTGTGGTGATACCAGATCTTGGTGTTTCCCCATCTACCCAGGTAAGAGTTGTCGCTTGAGTGGCGGTAGCGAATGTGCTTGATGCGCGATGGAATTTCTGAGATTGGACGTGTTTTCGGAACTTGACAGCATCAAAGCTGCATAGTGGAGCGGGCCGGTTGAGTGATAAGAACGTGGCTTTTTGTGAATTGTGAAGCTTACGCAAGAGTATGACCAGGGAAGCCTGTATAAGCATTCAGAGCCTGGGAACATACTTAGATTTAGATGTCCTCATGAATTACATTATCTCGGTAATCGAAACAAACCCCCAAGTGCTCCAATGACCGGATGCCCGATAACCGTCACATGAACGCCTTCGATACAGTACATCATACATGTCCGCCGGAAGCCTCAAGTACCTCAAGTGACACATGCCTTGCAGAGCGGAGAACAATTTCTTGAAACTTGGGTATAGTTCTTTTGGTACAATCGACTTGTACCAAGATGTGCTAGGCCCTAAATGCGGGGCTTGGGTGACCATCTGTGTGATCAGATGGGGCTTAGAAGTGAAGAAATCGGTTATATCCCCTCGATATATAACTTGCGGCCTAGCAGAGGTTAAGCATTCTAGGTTGTCTTGTACCTGTAGAAACGCTAGGAATGGGGCACCCAAGTGATCATAAGACACGTCACTCAGCACTCGAAGCTTGGATTTCTTAAGATCTTGGCACACCGAGGGTTCGACCTGGGAGCGAGTAAGTCGAAATTCCACCACTCTTCAAGATTGTTGGCGTCTATCGTAGTGAAAATTGCATCTGTAGGGATATCGATATGCTCCAGATGAAGCACTTCGAGTCGCATAGCCGGTGTGGTACTGTTGACGTGTTCAATGCCTTTCATGCGAATTTCAATTCCCCTAACTAGATGCAATCCATTGGCCCTCGGAGTGGGACTTTCAAGCTTTTGAGTGCAAATGGGCACAGGGCCCCTAGTGTTTCTCGGTTGGAGGCCAGTCAACCCACATCAAACTCAAGCGTTTCTAGATTAGCAATTCTCTGTAAAGCATCACGATGCAAGAATTGATGCAGAAGATTCTCTAGGCGAAGACATGAGGTCATCATTCGAAGACTCAAATTGATAGGGTGTTGCGGCTCTTCTATCCCAACACACTGTTCTTCCTTACTTAGCCGCATTGCGAGCCAGCACTAGGAACATCGTGACTCGATACATGAGTAGTTAATGGGGTAATACGCAAAATGAGTTAGATCGGCTAGATTGCCGAATCTCGTCCTTACCACTTACTTGAAGAAGCTGTGGCCCTCGATATCAGCACCGCATGTAACGCCGGAATCTGTGGTATCAGATTGCAAATGGAAGTTGGGAAGAGCCTTTCGGCTGTGGTATAAGTGAGTCTTGTATGTCAGGGCAAGGCCGAAGAGGTCCCAGTCATTTTCAATCTTCGTTTCTCACATCATTAGCTCGTTATTCTTTTACAGAAGGATGTCGTTGGAGGCTTACCTGGTCGGCGACCATTTCAGCGAATTCGACTTGGCTTACTCGCATGGTGACTCGTGAATTGTCCGATTGAATCATCCTTTACTCCGCTTGTCTCAGCCCACGAAGATCTGTCCTGATAGCGGAAGGAGTCGATTGTTCATCAACGTTTAGTAGAAGTAATCTTGAATATTGCTTCTCGATTAGATTATATGAAGGCCGGAAGTATTTAAAGACTCGCTAGAATATACGTATGTTATAGAAAGAAAACCAACACCAATGCGTGAGGAATGTTGTAGAGAACGAGAAATGCTAATCATTCATATATACGGGTTGTCTAGCATCAAAGCCTGGCAGTATATCATTAAGAGTATTGTCTGACATCGAGGCTGACCATGGATATATTATATAGAACGAGGATGTGTTTTGACGATTGAAGTTGTGTGAAAGAAGGTTTTAGTGATCACACATGTTGGTGACCACACTATTAAGGAAAGAAAGGAGTAATCAAGCGGGATAGTCATACTCAAACATAACATGAGACAGAAACCATGATACCAGACCTGAATACTGATCGTTCCCTGCAAGTCAAGATTGCAACGCTCTTACGCTCCTTTCTGCTCAAAATCGCAGATTTGTCGAGTGGACTCAGAGGACCAATTTGCGTCGTCCATGAGTCACAGTCACCAGTCACCCAAGCATTTCAGGCCAGCAAGTACAACCAAGAATAGATAGTTCTTTTATTGACTCAAGTGCGAAGCTATAAAGCTACAATAGACACTCGCTAAATATGTAGGCCTGATTACCCACAGATTATACAATCGCCACCGAACTGTACCATCCTCAAGACAGGTCCTCAATACACGAGATTCCTCCTATTCGTATCCCCTCCTTCAGTACTTCAGGATAGCTGGCCTTTGTAGAATAGCCCCACGGAAACGAAAAACCACCGGTTTTCTCCCGGTGGAAACTCTAAACCGTAGAAATGCATCGATGTCTCTAGGTATAGAGGCGTATGAGGGAGACTGA
>JAABUW010001466.1_pt1 | contig 39301 bp, 37 predicted proteins | sample 5560081 | NCBI WGS metagenome assembly JAABUW01 (sample SAMN10711882, study PRJNA513363) | rock metagenome | isolation source: Antarctica rocks | place: Antarctica: Victoria Land, Knobhead sud | reverse complement strand
ATGAGTGATGGTGGAGTGAGTTCACACTGGACACAGTACTTCCGTATATTGATTTGATCATTGGTGGAATCACGAAACATATCGGTCCACGCAAGTCGCGTTCGCACGTCGCAGCGATGGCTTTGGTCTCGTTTTCGAGACTACAGATCGCGCGACCAACGCTAGAGGTCGCACGACCATGCCGATCATCCGAGCATGGTCGCGCGAGCTCAGTCGACCATGCGCATAATTCCGCTTTTCTGAGCTAAGGTATTTTTTTTTTTTTTTTTTTTTTTAATTCTTACTCGATTCAACACTCATTATGAGCCTATGCGAGATTCTATATACTGTAGCGGGCGCTGCGCTAGCGCAGCGCTCTTTCCGCATCAAAAATCGCTTCTTTCTGCGCTCTATACTATAACTGTTCCCAATGCAAGAACTCTATGAGTCTGTTCCTTCCCTATTTCTCTTCTCTTTCATCTGACTCTTTGATGATGTCACAGCTTGAAATTGGTTCAGTATGCTCGTTGAGAGTATCATTTGAATGATCGTTGTCGCTGCGCTCACGATTTCTAAGAGCTTTCTCAAGTTCGTGATGTTCTCTTCTCATTGCATTGCTTTTCATTCTACTTTTCATCTGAGACATGTTAATAAAATGTGCTTGATTAACATTCAATCTTTGTTGCACTCACACATCATTGTAGTGACATTGAATACTCATCTCTCATGTAGAAATTGATTGAAGTCAATTTTTCTCATGCGTAGCTGCGTCAGTAATGCGCTGTGAGACTTTGCATGATTCTTGTGCAGTCGCAGATGTCAATGTGTCACCTCTGATGTCAGATATTGAAAATGAGTTGTGTTGAATCTCTTTTTTCAGACTATTCTTCATGTTTATCTGATCTGTTTCTGTATGAGTGTCAGTCTTGTTATTATCTCAGTGCGTTGATGCTCAATCAGCAATAAAGACAACTCATATGCATCGTCAATCATCTTGTCTGCTGCTTCATTTTTGAGTACTTCTGCATATTCTGTCATTCAATGTAACTTCAGCGTGATCTCTTGAGATTGAATGTTCTCATATGCAGTCTGAATTTTTCGCAGACGTGTTTGATCTTTTGTTGATGTCATGACTTTCATTGTTTTCAGAAAGATTTGACTGTCACTGTATATTTTATATATCTTTTCATGACACTCTTGATTCGCTGTCGCTACGTCTGTGAGATGTTTCGCTTTCGCGACTAACTCTTTCAGCTCATCATGATGAGTGATGACTAAAGTCGATTTTCTCAACCTTTTATCTAACTCTCAGTTCATTTTCATCGCGATCGCTGTAACATCATCTTTGCTGTCGTTATCATTCAAATAAACTCTTTGCTTCAATGTGAATGTGTCAAGATTATATTATCTTATTGACATTTTCTTGTTTGCAACTATAACTATCTTTGATGATTCTGATCAGAGAATCACTATGTAAAGATGACTTCAATTCATCTTCATCTGCTCAAGTGTTTCTTTCATTCACTTTTGCTTCAACTGTAAAGATGTTTTGTGCAGCTTTGATTTTCAATCTCTTTTGAGTATCAAGTCATTGCAAATTCAACACACTATCATCTCAATAACTTCATCTGATTTTCAAGAGTTCATGTTTGTTATTGATCTTTGTATCAACTTTCATAAGTGAATATCTATCAACGTCATATTTGTTTTCATCTGTAGAATCTCTGTTGATATTACATGATAAATGTCAATGATCTGTCACAATGCTCTTTCTTGCACTGATTTCAGCTTAACATTTAAACTCTTTCAATGATCTTTCACTTTCTGTGATGTATATCATATGATGACTTCGTGACTAAGCAGAGAATGCATCATCACGAAGTATATTTGTTTACTTGTCGTCATTGACGAGTCTCAAGCTAAGATATTGATAATCTAAAATCATAAATAACAACATCAATAAACAGAAAATTCTTAAATTTAATTTAATCTTAATTAATCATTTATTAATATCTAATTAATTAAATATTAATTTAATTTGTTGTAATTACTACATGAAAAAAAAATTCACTAAGTAATTAATATTTAAAATCTAAAAGATGCAAAAATTGAAAATATGATAATTTATGATTATTAATTAATTTATAATTAATCATTTATTAATCAATAAATAATCACAAAATTAATAATCTGAAAATTTTAGTATTATTAAACTGATCACATTGAATTAAGTACTCAATTCAAAAAGTGTTAAGTTGAATTGAAATTTTTTTGAAAAAGTGTTGAGTTGAATTGAGAAGTTGAACTCAAGAAATTGAATTGAATTGAAAAGCTTGATTTGACAACTTAACTTGAAAACTCGATTCAATTCAACAAGATATTAAATAGATGTAAATAGTTTAATTGAACAGTCTTCATAATCTTCTTCATGACTTTCTATCATGTTTTCTCGTCATGACTCTCTATCAAAGTCAAATGATTTTCATGTTTTTTCTTCATGTTTTTCTTCATGTTTCTCTTCATATTTCTCTTCATGTTTCTCTTCATGTTTCTTGTCATGACTTTCTTCATGTTTCTCATCATGATTCTCTTCATGTTTTCTTTCATGTTTTTCTTCATGACTTTTCATCAAATGATCTTCATGTTTTCTCATCATGACTTTCTATCATGACTTTCTATTATGACTCTTCTTCATGACTCTTTATCATATAGTTTTCATGTTTCTCGTCATGACTCTTTATCAAAAAGATAATGCAAAAAGATAATGCAAAAGCAAAAAATCGAAAAAATTTCTATATTTAACTTTCTTGATGTCAAGCTCAAGTTCTTGATGAATTAAGTTGAATTGACTCAATTTTCAGTTGAGTCGAGTCATGTCAAGTTGAAAATATGAGCAACTTGACTTGAATTGAGTTGAAAATGTGAGCAACTCGACTTGATATCGATTTGAGTTCAAAATGTCAACTTGAAACTCGACTTGATGATCAGTTTAAGTATTATCTTTTTCTTCTCAACATTATTATGATCTTTTTATTTTTTTTTTTTTTTTTTTTTTTTTTTTTTTTTTTTTTTTTTGTAATTCATACATTCTTGTGACATCGATTTAGACTCAACTCATGAGAAACTCTATGCTATTTATATCGAGTGAACAAAACTCTCTGAGAAAGAAAATCACTTGTCATCTATACGACTGCTTCGCGCAGTCGAAACAATAAGATTGACACTGTGTTATCAAGTAATGAATCTATAGCTTCTATTCAGCGTGTGACGCTTGAGTAAACTCTTAATGAGTGTCTGTGTTGTTTGTTTATGACGCATCGTCTTTGCTCTGCTCTTCATTGATGATATTTTATACAACGATGTCTCGATTCGATTCTTGATTTGAAGATGAAAGATGTTTTCTTTGCACTCATGATGCTCGTGATTGTAACGTACGTAGAGCTGCATTCTCTTGCTCAATGATTGTCATTCATTACGCAGAGAAATATGTGATGAAAGAGAGATGCACACGATGAAAAGATAGAGTGTGATTGTACTGAGTAACTCTTTTCTTCTCTTGATTTGACTTGTGTCACGTAGACGTTGAATGAATTGTTAGTATAGACGTGCGATTGCAATCGTTTGATGTTTGACTCTGATTGATGAAAGAGAATGCGTTCTGATCATTCTCTTGAGCTCTCGATTTTTCACGTAGACAGATATATGACTTGACGTCAAGTAAAGAAGATGAGCTTAAGCTCTCTCAGTATATCAGCGTGATCGACAAGTCACTACTTCTTCAAGCACTGTAATCATGACTCTCAGACTGAGATCGACTATTCTACCTGATATCTTTTCATCAATTACTCGACAACACTGTTGATGTGATGAAGACGTTTCAGTATACAATCTTTTTATTTTATTAATTTAATATTAATCAATAAATAATATATTATTAATTATTAAATAATTTTTTATATTTTTACAAATTACAATCAACTTTTATCTTAATAATTAAATTAATCATTTTTTTTTTATTCTTACTCAATTCAACACTCATTATGAATCTATGTGAGATTCTATATACTGTAATGAGCATTACACTAGTGCAGTGTTCTTTTTGCATCAAAAATTGTGTTAGAGATCAGCATAAAGCGAGTCATATGAATGTCATTTAACTAGAAGATAAATGCTAAGAAAGAAAGATAGCTACAGAAAAGAAGCTGACTACATATGTGTGTTTCTCAGTTGACGCTAAACTCAATAGAAACTAGTCAAGATGACGAAGCGAGAATAAATCTGACAAGGTTAAAAGACTGAGTTTGACAAGGCTAGAATCATGACAAATTGCTTTTTTAATTTTTAATTTTTTTTTTAATTCTTACTTGATTCAACACTTATTATGAATCTATGCAAGATTTTATATATTGTAGCGAGCGTTGCGCTAGCGTAACGCTCTTTTCATATCTACTATCACTTTTTTCTGCATTCTATACTGTAACTGTTTTTAATGCAAGAACTTTATGAACTTGTTTCTTTTCTGCTTTCTCTTTCTTTCATCTGACTCTTTAATGACATCACAGTCTGAAATTGATTCAGTATGCTTGTTGAGAATATCATTTAAATGATCATTGTTATCATGCTTCTGATTTTTAAAAGCTTTCTCAAGTTCATGATGTTTTCTTTGCATTGCATTATCTTTCATTCTATCTTTCATTTTAAACATGTTAATAGAATGTGCTTGATCAACATTCAATCTCTGTCATACTTGCATGTCATTGTAGCAACATCAAGTACTTATCTTTTATATAAAAATTGATTGAAGTCAATTTTTCTTATGTGTAGCTGTGTCAATAATGCATTGTGAGACTTTGCATGATTCTTATGCAGTCACAAATGTTGATGTGTCATTTTTGATGTCAGATATTGAAAATGAGCTGTGTTAAATCTTTCTTTTCAGACTATTCTTCATGTTTGTCTGATTTGTTTCTGTATGAGCGTCAATCTCATCATTACTTCAATGCATTGATGCTCAGTCAGCAATAAAGATAAATCATGTGTATCATCAATCATCTTGTTTATCACTTCATTTTCAAGTACTTCTGCATATTTTGTCACTTAATGTAACTTTAGCATGACTTCTTAAGATTAAATGCTTTCATGCATGATTTAAACTCATTGCAGACATGTTTGATCTTTTGTTGATATCATAGCTTTCACTGTTTTCAGAGAAGTCTGATTATCATTATATACTTTGTATATCTTTTCATGATACTCTTGATTCACTATCACTACGTCTGCAAAATGTTTCGCTCTTGCGACTAACTTTTTCAGCTCATCATGATGAGTGATGATTAAAGTCGATTTTCTCAGTCTCTTATTTAACTCTCAGTTTATTCTCATCATAATCACTGTAACATTTGTTAGAAATCAGCATAGAGTAAGTCATATGAGTGTAATGTAACAAGTATATAAATGCTAAGAAAGAAAAGTATTCTGAAGAACAGAGTTGACTATTTATATAACTCAGAAGAACATAAGCTAACTCTGAATAAAGTTGATCTTGAAACAACTTTATAGTCTAGCGACGAGCGATCAACAATAGTCATCAACATAGCTATCAACGTAGATGTGTAGCTAAAGTCGTAACATTACTTCTTTTCTTCAATAATTCATGTTTGCATGAATGTGTTTCTTAGCTCTATGTAGAATTGAAATGTCTATTGTAGCAGACTCACTATGCAAGGTAGAATGATGTCATTGTAGCAGACTCACTAGTTGCACATGAACGTTTGATCAGATTCACTGATGAGTAGAGTAATGAGAGCGAGTAGATCATCGCATTGAGAATTTCATTGTAGCAAACTCACTAGTTGCATGCGAACGAGTCAACAGATTGATTCACTGATAGATAGAGCAATGTGAGTAAATGAGTCATTGCATTAACGAAAGATGTCATTGAAGCAGACTCACTAGTCGAATTGCTCATTGAAGAGATCAATCATTGACTTGTCATTGTAGCAGACTCACTGAGAAGTTTCAATATAGAAACAAGCTCATGAATTTGTTGAGGTTCAATACATGAACAAACTCATAGATTTGCTTGTTATCGAAGATGATCATGTCATTGAAGCAGACTCACTAGTTGCATGTGAACATTTGATCAGATTCACTGATAGGTAGAATGATGTGAGCGAGTAGATCATTGCATTGAGAATAAATGTCATTGTAGCAGACTCACTAGTTGCACATGAATGAGTAGCAAAATTGATTCACTGATGAGTAGAGTGATGAGAGTGAGTAGATCATTGTATTGAGAATGTCGTTGAAGCAGACTCACTGAGATTTGCTTCTTGAGATAGAGACTTCACGCAGTTCTAAACTGATCTCTTTGATTGCTCTTTGAGATAGAGACTTCACGCAGTTTTATGACTGATCTCGTTTATTCATCAAATTCGAAGAATTTCTTGCGAATCTGAATGAATGATTAATTCGCTGATCTTCTGATCTAGTTGAATGATTTCGATCGTTTGTTTATACTTGCTGACCAGCGCATGAGTTTAAATCTTTTGTTTATTCTCGCTGAGTCAGCTCACGAGAAAGAAGAGTGAGTGTCTGCATGATCGCGAGTTGACTAGATCAAAGTCAATAGTCGTGTGAATTAAGCAGAGTAAGTTGATGCAGATTATTTCTCTTTGTCTGTAATGAAGAAGCATTTATATAATATTAGAAGTCAGCATAGAGCGAGTCATATGAGTGTAATGTAATGAGTATATAAATGCTAAGAAAGAAAAGTATCTAGAAGAGCAGAGTCGACTATCTATATGACTCAGAAGAACATAAGCTAACTCTGAATAAAGTTGATCTTGAAACAACTTTATAGTTTAGCGATGAGTAATTAATGATAGTCATCAACATAGCTATCAACGTAGATGCGTAGCTAGAATCATAACAACATCATCTTTGCTGTTGTTATCATTTAAGTAAACTCTTTGCTTTAATGCAAATGTGTTGAGATTATGTTATTTTATTGACATTTTCTTGTTTGCAACTATAACTATCTTTGATGACTTTGATTAGAAAGTCACTGTGTAAAGATGACTTTGATTCATCTTCATCTGTTCAAGTGTTTCTTTCATTCATTTTTGCTTCAGCTATAAAGATGTCTTATGCAGCTTTGATTGTCAATCTCTTTTGAGTATTAAGTTGTTGCAAATTCAATGCATTGTCATCTTGATAACTTCATCTGATTTTCAAAAGTTTATGTTTATTATTGATCTTTGTATCAGCTTTTGTAAGTGAATATTTATTGACATCATGTTTATTTTCATCTGTAGAGTCTTTGTTAATATTGCATGATAAATATTAATGATCTGTTGCAATGCTCTTTCTTGCACTGATTTCAGCTTAATGTTCAGATTCTTTCAATGATCTTTCATTCTCTGTGATGTATATCATATGATGACTTCGTGACTAAGCAGAGAGCGCATCATTACGAAGTATATTTACTTACTTGTTGTCATTGATGAGTCTCAAGTAGACTCGATGATTGTCTGCATGATTTTTTGTTTAATCACTAGTTTTGCTTCAACATAATGCATGTAAGTCATTCATTTCAGCTTGAAGTTCAGTTGAACTTTCAAGACTCTGATGTTTGATTTCAAGTTGATCTGATGTTTCATCAGCTTTACATCAACTTTCATATTGAATCATTTGAGAGTTTTCATAAAGTGAATCAACTTATGCTTTGTCATTAAGAATTTGATGTCATACGTTTTTGATCACTGTTTGCATCTATCATAAATCTCGCTAAGAACTTTGCAATTGTGTTTTGTAGACTCTTTGTATATCAAGATATTGACATCATTCACGAAGTTTGTGAAGCTAATTCTCAGCTTGATGTCATCACATGCTTTTAACAAGTTCGCATTGTAAAACAAATATAATATCAATGATAGCAAAGAATCTTATGATATGTCAACATTCATGTTGTGTTTCATCATTGTATAATCATTAATTGTGATCATGATGTGTTGATCTTTCAGAAAGTTCTTCACAAACTTAAGAAGCAGTCTAGAAACTTTTCTCTTCTTCATGTTGTGTAAGAGTCTGCTGTGTGTTATATTATCAAATGCACTCTTCTTATTCAGACTCAACAGTGAGACTACTTTTCTTCTCATGTCACTTTACATAATATGTATCTTTTCTGTAATTAGTTGCAAAGTCATATTTATTGATCTGTGCTTGCAAACTCTCATCTGAATGTTCAATATTGAGTTGCAAGCTTCTACAACATTTTGCAGATGTTTGAATACAATGAACTTCAATACTTTGCTCAGTGTGTTGAGTAGCACAATTGATTTATATATTTTTGCATTGAAGTAATTTTTCTTGTCTGACTTTTACATCGTTATTATGATTGCACTCTTGAACTGAGTTGACTGTAATCGTGTCACGCAATCATCTACTAAAGTAGATGCTGATCATTCAAATGATGTACACTTCTCAAATGACGTTTTTTACCTCAACAGATTTACAATCTCTTCTACTGAAGTCTCATTCTCGTATTCTACATCTAAAACAGTGACTCATTTGTTGATTCACTTCTGAGCTGACTTGTCAGTTAATTTGAAGTCTTTCACAATAGCTTTGTTTCATTTAATTCAAGCATTTGCATCTCACTTCTTCTCTTGCTTCGATGCTTGAACTTGTTTTTTTCGCTTCTTCTTCATTTCAGCAATGATTTTACCTCTTGTCTGTCGAACGATTATTACCTTCTTCTTCTGAGCAACAGATTCATTGAGTTTGTTTCTTTTAGCCTTCGCTTTACTGTGATTGTGAGTCGCTTCAATGTCACGTTCGATCAAAGCAAGCGAGCTAGCTCTCACTAATGATCTCTTTATATATTGATCAAATTTTTCGCGTAGCTTCTTTGATATATCGTAGTCATCTAAATCATCTTGAAGCTCTGTACCAAGCTTCTGAATCTCTCTAGATTCATGCGAAGTGATCTTTATAGAAGAGAAGAATAGAAAAAAGTCTTGTGAAGAGATTGACTCGAAGAATTGTCAGACTTTCATCTTTTTCAGCATCACTTTTGATGAATATGAAACAAGTTCAGTCTGTTTGAAAGTCAATCGTATATTCGATTCAGTGAAGATCTTGACTCGTAGACTGATGAAGAAAGCAAGAAAGTTCTGTTTGTTGAAACTTGTTGATTCAAGTCAAATTGTCTCATCAATTACCTTTGAATGATAATGCTTCATGAGCTGAAATATTCTTACATTCAATGACTGCGTAACGTGTGTAGAATGCGAGAAAAGAATGAATATCACGATATTATGAAAATCGACGTACTGTAGAAACTCGTAGGTAAGATGAGACTCATAGTTATTCATGATCAGAAGTCTATGAGCTTCTACCTGAGTCTTTCGACTATGAAAATCGAAGTGCTTCAGTCAGTCAAAGATCTTTTCATCGTTCGAATATTTGAATTCAGTAGTAGCAAGCAATAGATCGTCATTCAGATTGTTTTTCTGCACTCATTTGTTCAAAATGTTGATTTCGAAAACAATGAGCATGAGAAAAATCTTTTCTTTCTCAGCATTAATCGTCTTCACATCGCTCACTAAATTTCTCACCCTTGAATCAATTGCACGAAGAGATCTCTTTTTGATTAATGTAATCACTAAATGATCTCTTTCAACTTTGATATGAAAGTCTGATTCATTCATGTTTCATATGTCATTCGATTGAATTGCATATTTGATCAGCACATCTTGAAAATCGTAGAAATGTTGCTTTGTCATCTCAACAGTCAGAGAAGTCTTTCTATCAGCGACAAGAGAAGTTTGTTTTCTCTTGAAAAACTGAGAATTTTGCTGTAGAAATCGTACTGATCAGTGCTGTTCAACTTGAAGAGAATTCACGAAATTTGCCTGCTGCAGTAGAAAATTTGCTGCTTCTCGAAGATGTCTCAGCCGAGCAGAAATTGACAGCTTGTTCAGACGTGTCAAATATATACATATAGTTTCTCTTTGCTCAGTATTCAGAACATATTCATGTGGTTTTCATTCAAATAATGAGATGTGAGTTTCGACTAGTCGTCTTTGAAGCGTTCAAACAGAAACTTCAAATGTCTGAGCTGCAATGCTTGCAAACTTGTATTCGTCATCATGAATTGCATCTGTAGCCTCTTCTATATGATACTTCAAATTTATATAGTATTCAGACATGATGTGATTGAATGATTGAGATGAGAAGAGGTTGAATACATAAAGGAAAAAAAACGTCATTTGAAGAGTGTACGTCATTTGAGTGATCAGCATCTACTTTAGTAGATGATTGCGTGACACGATTATTCTCTTCTGTAAACATCTTTCAAAGAGAAAGCATATTTATTCTGATGTATCATCAATGAGTCTGCGCATTATTTTATTTGTATATCTCATATGTTTCAACGTCTTGTCAAATGTCACTTTGTAGATGACTTTCTTAATCTTACGATGTATCAGCGAAGCATCATCTTCAATTGAGAGTAAATACTTGAAGTTTATTGTATTCAGCATGAGAATCTCTGAAGATGATGAAAAGTGAGTTTGAAACATCATCTTCGCTTTATTCTGCGCTGTTGTGATGATGTCAGAGCACTCTGACTTGATCAGAAGAAAAATTGTCGCTTGAGTCAATGTGTTTGCGATTGCATTTCTTGCTCATTTCACAGTTTTGAACAGTTTTCTCAAGAATTGTTCAACATTCTGCATGATCTCTTGATATTCACTGCGTTTCTGTTTTCTGATAATCTTGCTCTTCTTGTCACATGCTTGAATGTACTTTGTTCAATCATCAATGATTCAATGAATTCTTCTCATTCATTGCATGCTCTTGATGATCTTTGTACACTTTTTCGTTCATTCTGCTTTGATCATTTCATGTGATTTCGCTCAAAGAGTGAAAATCTCAATGATCTTCTTCAATGCATTCAGCAGTTGCTTGATGTACTCATCTATGTGTTAATGTTTCATCTCATAATTCAACAATGATTTCAACATTTGTTCTTTCAAAGTATTAATGAATTTCTCTTCATTCATTGTCTTTCAGTTGCAACGCGATTTTCGCGCTAACTTTTTGCAGACTCTGAAATCTATAATTGTCTGTATTGATAAATGATTTGAGAAGTTTTTCATTTCTTCGTTGATTTCACATTGTATTAATTGATTCATAATGTCATTTGTCGTGAAGATCAAATTTATTGTCATTTGAGATTCTTGATAATTTCTCGTAATTGTGTCTCAAGATAATGTTAACAATGCATTGATGTTTGTGATTATTTTAATTAGCTCATTCAACAATAAATGTTGTTTTGAATAAAATGATTCTTCTCATGTAAAGTGATGCAGATTGAAATCTTTTACAAGAATGTTTTCTTTCAACATGTGCAGTGTCTTTTCAATGTTTGAAAGATTTTCTTTTTCATGAATGATCTCATGATTTCTGAGTGACAAATTGTATGCTTCATGAATGTGTATAACTCTTTGAATCATCTGTGCATCATTTGTTAATATTTATAGCGTAATTGTATCTACGTCTTTGAAGTGTCATGTTGAGTATCAAATGTTGCTATCAATTTTTTTGTTTATGTAGAAACAGATTCTATCTTCATTATTCTTCAGCATGAAGTTGACAGTTGCTGAGCAGTATGCTTTGAAAATGTCATCAAATCATCAAAGTTCTTGAAGAATCAGAATGTCATAATTCTTTATCTTTTTCTCATGTAGTAGCATTATCATCATCTTGTTTCTGAACTTGTGAACGTTGTACTGTAGTATTTAAAGCTTCTTTTGCTGAAACATTAAAGTTCACATTTCAAACTGTTTAATGTTTTCTTGAGTATCTGCAAAGTGTTTGCTTCGCTTGCAAGATTCTCAATAGAAGATGACATTGACAACAACGTGATTGACATTGACTTTGATTCATTTGATCTTGACTTCTTGATCAAGTAATTCAGTATAGTGTTTTCTGATGTGATGATTGCGCTGAGCAAATGACTTTCATTCATTGAGCATCTCTGCTTTCTCTTCAAGTCATTGTTCATCAGCAATTTCAGACTGATAAATATTTCTGTAAATGTCTTTGATGTTGCTGTCTTGAGTTCTTTCTGCCTTCGTACGACATGATATAAAAATCTGTGCTTTGTGACTCTCTTTATTCTTTCTTTTTCAGCTTGTCGTTTATGACATTGAGAGTCAAAGACTCTGTGTGTATTTTAACATGCTTCACATTTTCACATGTTTTGAGTCTGTTTGTAAGAACAATGCTTTAAGCGATGATTCAGCATGCAGTAAATGCATCTTTGCTTGTTTTTGCATTCATACATCTTGTGATTGTATTCTTGACACTTTAGACACTGATGCACTCTGCAGCTTAAGTCATAAAACTGTGTGATCTTTATGTTGATCTCATGACATACTTTCTCATTGATCAGCTTGTTCATCATTTCAGCACTGACTACATGTATCATCAGAAAGATATATTTCTTCTGCTCACTCTTCTTTATGAGTCACTCAATCTTCTTGATCATCATCTTTGAATGTATGTCTTTGTTGATCTTGATGAGCGTTCTCATCTCTTTCTTCTCTATGTTCTTAGACATTTCTTCGTCTCTAATTTTATGTATCACTACTTCAAAACTGATTTTGCACAGACATGCATTCAAAAATTATTTTTCTTCAATGTTCTTTTGCTGTTCTTCATCTTGATTCAAAATATCAACAATCTTGATCATCTTTTCATCATCTTTATGTTTTTGCGCGTCAACAGCATCTTGTCGATGTCAATTTCTTTCGCTCATCTCACTATGTTCTTTGTTGTTATCATCATGATTTTCTTTATTTCTTTTTTCTCTTTGATGAAGATCTTTACTTCAAATTTCTCACAATGATTTTGCACTGATGATGATACGTTGACATTGAACACAAGATGATTCTCAAATAATGTCATTGACTTCATGCTCACTCTTTTCACTCAACTGTCAACGTGTTCTCTCTTCTTCATGAACTCTTTTTCAAGTCTGCTCATTATCTTTTTCAGTCTTTTTAGCTGATTCTTCATGCATTGATTGACAGTCAATGCAACGACACGTTGATGTGTCAGCTTTTCTATCATCTCTGTCAAACTTTTCATCTTTTCTCAAAGCATCAGCTCATTGTTTTTATGTTCATTGAGTCTATCAAAAATATGTTGTATACATTGCATGCAACATACATAGAGCATGATCTTTATGCTGATTTTCTTCTTAGACTCAAGAGATTACTCAAAGAGTTTTCTTGTGATAGATTCACAGTTCAAGATGAACAAAATCTTTCACTGCTCAGATTTCAACAGTTTACTTCTTAAGCATGAGTTGCAGACGTTTCATCTGCGATACACATGTATATCACAGTCGATTTCTTCTTTAATCACATCAACACACGCTACTGTTCTTTCAAGCTATACAAATGATGTTTTCAACTAGAGATTAATTTTATCATCAAGACATTCAAGAGTCAGAGCTCAGTGAAGAAATGAGATTCTCAAGATTGACAGTCATCATCATTGTATATCACGCTTCGCAAACGCTCACTTCGCTGATAAGACGTGCAACTCATCTGTTTCACATTATCTGTAAAGATCTTTCTTGTGCAGATCGATCATGTCTTGCAAAAATGTTCATATGCTACACTTTTAATCAGACAGCGTAGTTCAATCATTCTTTACTAACTCGCTTGTGTTTCTCTTCTCTTAATGAAGTCTTCTCATCAATGTATCACTTATGTATAGAATGTTTATGTCTGAACGTCTGTTAAACAATATTAATGAGACTCTCAAGTTTGCTTGTGTCAAACTTAATGAGTCTTGTGAGTTGCTCATGTCGTAGTAACAGACACGCAGTCTTAACAAAATCTATATGTAGTTAGCATGTAGATTTAAAGAATGTTTATGATTCAAGTTCTTTCTGCTAATCACTCTCAACAGATCAAACACAAGAATGTTCTGTTTCAGTTCTTGTCATCACGACAACAAGATACTGAATTGAATGATTTTCATAAGTGATTTTTCTCGTAGTTCTGCGTTTTATTTGACTTTCTCATCTGCGTGTAAATTGCTTGTAGCATGCGCATTAAGATTATCGAAGTCTGCGTGATCACGAAAACTCTCAAAAATTGCTTCTTTCTGCGCTTTATACTATAACTGTTTTCAATGCAAGAACTTTATGAATCTGTTTCTCTTCTATTTTCTCTCTTTTTGTCATGATTCTAGTCTTATCAGACTCAGTCTTCTAGTCTTGTCAGATTTATTCTCGCTTCGTCATCTTGACTAGTCTCTATTGAGTCTAGCGTTGACTGAGAAACACACATATGTAGTCAGCTTCTTTTCTGTAGCTATCTTTCTTTCTTAGCATTTATCTTCTAGTTAAATGACATTTCTATCTGACTCGCTTTAGACAGATCTTTAACATTAAATAAATGTTCATTAACTACTCTGCTATCAATGAATAAATGATATGAAACAATCTATTCAGTAAGGAAAATTTGCAAGAGATTCTTCAAATTTGCATCATCATTTTAGATTGCAAGAGATTCTTCGATTCTACACTCATTTTCATTATTCTATTCGCAAGAGATTCTTTGAATAAAGCACTCAATTATTATCTGAAATTCACAAGAAATTCTTTGAATTTTCACTCATCAAAAAACATCAATCTCTCATTTACTTTTATCTCAACAACTTCTATCTTCTTTCATCATGACATGCAACGTCAAGTCAGTTGAGCTTCGAACAACTCATTTGCTTAGAAGCACTGTCAATAAAAGAGTTTCACTTTTACTCATTGATGCTTTAGTTGAAGCTGAGAAAGTCATCATCTCATGAAACATAAACATCAAAGAACAACTGTTTCATTGAGTCAGCAATCAACTTGATGAAGTCATCAATATGCTGAACGAGCTTCGAAGTCAGCAAGACTTGACTCTACAACTTAATGAACACTGACTTCTTGTACAAGATGATCACAAAAAGAGAGCAAAACAACTAGAAGTCGCTTTTGATAAAAATGATGAGCTAAAGAAAAAGATCAATCAGCTACAAGATGAGCGATTGAACTTCAAAGCAGAACAACATCAAGCTGATCGATCTATGCTTCGTCAAGATACTCAGTCAGCTGAACAATGAGTCAATCAGAAAAAAGCTCGCTTTCAATGAGAATCTTCTACTCTATCTGAAAACGAAAATGATTATCACAAGTTCATCAAGCTTTTGAATTCACTCATCTTCATCGAAACAGATGACTCTATCTGAGAGACATGAAACATCAAAATAGCTGACAAGCTCGATGTTAATGCGAATCATTACTCTACTGAAAAGATTCGTATTGTCTATGTGATTTTTAGACTAGAAGACGATGCTGATCAGCAAATTTATGCAAAGCATCATGTTGATGCTTTCTCACTCTATCAATTACTATCAAAGCTACTGAAACATTTGAAAGAAATTTACGAAGATCAAAATCTGATTCGAAAGTGTTGCTGCAAATACGTTGCTCTGAAGCAGCTCAACAAGCTCTTCAGCTCTTTCTATTCAGAATTCACTAGAATATTCAGCTTTCTGAACTACGATGATGTCATTCTGATGAACAACATTCAGAATAAAATCAACAATCATCTTCAGAACGCGTTGTCAGTTTATCTCATAAAGTTTAGCTTGCTTAATAAGCTTAAGATCTTTCTTCAAGATATGAATAATAAACAACGAGTCAATTATCAGCTACGTGATGAGCAATGAACAGTCAAATTGATAGCAGCTTCGAAAAAACGTTTTGTTTCTTCGTTGACATCAGCTTCAGTCTCAACTACTAGTTATGTTCAACTCGCTACTTTTTTCACTCTCAAATCTGAATGATCAAGAATGTCAATCATCTGCTTCAACTGCAAAGTATCGAATCATCTTTCAAAGAACTGCTTTCAGCTGAAGACTAGTACTTTGACATCTCATGCATTCATTTCTTGTCTTAATGAGATCATCATGTCAAAAGAAGAGAAGAAATTATTTGCAGAGAAATCAAAGAATGAGACAAAAAACTAGTGACTTTCATCAAAGACGTGATGAAAGATGTGTTAATTTCTTCAACAACAAGCAGCTCAGATGATCTTTTTGCTTCGAAATCTTTGACTACTGAATGTGTACTATCTAGTAATGAAATTAGTTACTCATTAAAGTCATTGATTGACATTGAAGCAGCTGACTATTTGTTCATTGATGAATTAATCGCGCAGAATGTTTGTGATCATTTGCAAATCAAATCTTTACCGTTAATTAAGCTCAAATCAATAAGAGAATTCGATGATCATTATGCAAAAAAGCTCATTACTCATGCAATTTATTTGAATCTAACTGTTCAAGATCATATGAAACGTTTCGTTTTTATGCTGATCACTTAATTAGATCAACATCAGATGATTCTTGAAAAAACATGAATGAACAAGATCAAAATGACTATTGATATGAGAAACAATCATCTTCAATTTTCTAGTTTTGAAGCTCATATCAAAGCTTTTATCAAAGTTCATTCAACTGTTCTTTCGAGCAAGAAAATTGTGATAGAACAGAAGAGTTCAATCTCTACTCAAATACTAAAGAGATTTATTTCTTCTGTTGTCACTTAACTCAGCGAGAAGTCATCTTCATTCAGTAGAATCATGAAATCATTTAATTCAGTCAACTTCGCTTCGTCTTTCGATTCAATGAACATAGCAATGATAGAGGCTGCAGCATATAGATCACTAGTCAAACGATTAAATGTGACTACTTTCACGATCACTGTCACGAAAATCGATCGACTTCTAAAAACAGCTAGAAATAAACTCGAAGATGTAAATCTACAAGAGCTTTCACATGAAAAGATCTTGAAAGAAGTCAAAGCTAAGCTTTCTTTGAAATATCATGACTATCTAGATGTGTTTGATCAAGCGATGACTGATCAACTATCTTCTCATCGCTTCTATGATCATAAAATTGAGTTGATCAACAAGAAAACATCTTCTTGAAGTCGTCTCTATCATATGTCTGACTACAAGCTTCAAAAGATGAAGAATTATCTGATTAAGCATCTGAATAAAGACTTCATATCTTCTAGTTTAGCTTCATACGCTTCGCTCATACTATTTATTGAAAAGAAAGATGATAGCTTGCGTTTCTGTGTAGACTACAGAAAGCTCAATGCTTTGATCAAACGAAATCGCTATCTCTTATCGCTAATAGACGAAACTCTCGCTCGTATTCAAGATAGCAAGTATCTGACTCGATTGAACATCATTGTCATCTTCAACAAACTGCGTATGCATTCAAGCAGCGAAGATTTGACTATCTTTATCATCTCTTTTGATTTCTACAAATATCACGTGATGTCTTTCAAATTAATCAACAATTCAACTTTCTATCAACATTATATGAACGACGTGCTATTTGACTATCTTCATCAGTTTTGTCAGATCTATCTAGATGACATTATCATCTACAGCAAAACATTGAAGAAACATAAGCGACACGTACGATTAGTTCTACATAGACTACAAGAGACTGATTTTCAGATGAATATAAACAAATGCAAGTTTCATGTTCAGAAGATTTTCTTTCTGAGACTATTGCTATTCATTGAAGAACTAAAGATGAATCTCAGAAAAGTACAAGCAGTAGTCGAATGATCTACTTCTACAAATCTCACTCAGATGCAGTTCTTCATCAACTTCTGCAATTTCTATCGACGTTTTATAAAGAACTTTTCGAAGATTGTTCATTCTCTGATTCAACTAACTTAAAAAGAGATGATATTTGAATGAGATCAAGCTTGTCAAATGATCTTTGATCATATGAAGAAACGAATAACTGAAGTCTCTATTCTTCGTCATTTTGATCAGAATAGAGAGACTATTCTTGAAACAGACTCATTCAACTACGTCAATGATGACATACTTTCTCAGCATAACGACGAAGAAACATTGCATTCAATGATTTACTACAGCAAGAATCTGAGTCTTGCGAAGTGCAATTACAAGATCTATGACAAGAAACTACTAGCAATCATTCTTGTCTTTAAGCATTGATGATCTGAGCTGAAATTGACTGAGTTACTCATCAAGATGTTCACTGATCATCAAGCTTTAACGTCATTAATGAAAGATAAAGAGCTAAGTAAACATTAAATGCGCTGAGTACAAAAGCTTGTTGACTTCAACTTCAAAATCATGTATCGCTCAGACAAATAAAACATCAAAGTCAATGCATTGACTCGTCGAGTCAATTCAGTTTCTAGAAGTCTCAAGAATGAACAATGTCGCTATCAGCGAACTACAATTCTCACGTTGAATTGAATGAAAATCGTTGATTTAAAAGAGAAAGAGAACGATGAATCAATTTATCAATTGATTCTAGAAGCTAACAAAATCAACGAGAATTGTATTCTACTTCATGAAGTTGTATTAAAAGATAAAGCTCAATACAAAGATACTAAATTAAGAAATTGTCAAGTTCAGAACGAAATACTATATTGAAATGATCTTCTATGAGTTTTCTTCAATGAGCATCTTCAAATGAAGTTAATTCAAAAAGTTCACGATCAATCTTCTATTGATCATCTTGAAATTCTCAGAACGAAGAAGATCATAAGAAGATACTACTATTGATCTTCAATGCAAAAGATAATAGATTGATATATTCAAAACTGCTACATTTGTCAGCAATCAAAGACTTCTTAAGATAAATTCAATGAACTACTACATTCTCTACTCATACTTAAACAGTAATGAAAGAACATAGTTATAAATTTCGTCATCGACTTATCTTCTTTGAAAGATAAAAACATCATACTAACAGTGATATGTAAACTAACAAAGAAACAACATTATATTTCTTGCTTCATTGATGACGAGAAAATTACAGCAGAAAAAACAGCTGAGCTAATGCTTCAGTGAATATATCAAATACATGATTTACTCGATTTCATTGTTTCAAATCAAGACTCTCAATTTATCTTCATTCTATGAAAGTCGCTTTGCAAAAGACTAAACATTAATTTTCAACTCTTTACAGTCTATCATTCTCAGATCAACGATCAAAGTGAATGAGTTAATCAGAACGTTGAAAGATATCTTTGATTCTTTTGTTCATACATGCAGAATGACTGAGCTAAGCTACTACTTATGATCGAGTTCGTCGATAATAATGCTCTGTTCTCAGTCATCTTCTCAATTTCTTTCTTTCTAAACAAAGATTTTCATTCTTGTATGAGCTTTGAACTTGATGTCATCGAATATGAAAGTTCTTGTGAACGCTTGCAGATGACTAAAGTCAAGAATATATCTGAACATATGAACAAAACACTGAAGTTTGCTCACAAGTCACTAGTCAAAACACAGAAACAAATGATGAAACAAGTCAATAAGCATAGAAAAGAAGTTGATTATAAGATTGAATCAAAGATGTTTCTGAATGAAAGAAACATCATTACAGCGAAATCTTTCAAGAAGCTAAATGACAAAATGCTCGATTTTTTCATCAATCTAGATCTCATCAACTCTTTATATAAACTGAAATTATCAGAGTCTATGCATGTTCATGATGTATTTCATTCTGATCTGCTTTGCTCTGTCGTCGACGATTTCTTGTCTGGTCAAAAGAATGAACTCTCAGATTCAATAGTGATAAACGATGAAGACGAGTGAAAAATTGATGATATATTAAATTCTTGTCGATATCGAAGACGACTTCAGTATAGAGTCAAATGAAATGACTATGACAATGATCTCAATTGATACAACGCTGATGACAATGAATTTATGAACGCTCAAGAGATTGTTGATGATTTTCATATTTGATACTTGAATAAATCGCGCTAAAGATCTGAGTCTGTGAAATCATGATTGAGCAATCAATCAAGTCAAGCAGAAAATACATTCATGTGAACATGAATCATCAAGAAAGAGAAGTAATGTCATAATTTTAGTCTTATCAAACTCAATCTTCTAGTCTTATCAGATTTATTCTTGCTTTGTCATCTTGACTAGTTTCTATTGAGTCTAGCGTCGACTGAGAAATACATATATGTAGTCAACTTCTTTTCTGTAGCTATCTTTCTTTCTTAGCATTTATCTTCTAGTTAAATGACATTTTTATCTGACTCACTTTAGACAGATCTTTAACACTTTTTCATCTGATTCTTTGATGACATCACAGCTTGAAATTGATTCAGTATGTTCATTGAGAGTATCATTTGAATGATCATCATCGCTGCGCTCATGATTTCTAAGAGCTTTCTTAAGTTTGTGATGTTCTCTTTTCATTGCATTGCTTTTCATTCTACTTTTCATTTAGAACATGTTAATAAAATGTGCTTGATCAACATTTAATCTTTGTTGCACTTGCACATCATTGTAACAACATTAAGTACTCATCTTTCATGTAGAAATTAATTGAAGTCAATTTTTCTTATGTGTAACTGCGTCAATAATGCACTATGAGACTTCACATGATCTCTGTGTAAATGCAGATGCTGATGAATCATCTCTGATGTTAAATATCAAAAATAAGCTGTGTTGAATCTCTTTCTTCAAACTATTCTTTATGTTTATCTGATCTGTTTCTGTATGAGCATCAGTTGCATTGTCATCTCAGTGCGCTGATGCTCAATCAGCAATAAAGACAACTTATGTACATTGTCAATCATCTTGTTTGCTGCTTCATTTTCAAGCACTTCTGCATGTTTTGTCACTTAATGTAACTTCAGCGTGACTTCTTAAGATCAAATGTTCTCATGTGCAGTTTGAATTTATTGCAAATGTGTCTGATTTTTTGTTGATGTTATGACTTTCACTGTTTTCAGAAAGATCTGATTGTCATTGTGTATTTTGTATATCTTTTCATGATACTCTTAATTTGCTGTCACTACATCTACAAGATGTTTCGCTTTTGCAATTAATTCTTTCAGCTCATCGTGATAAATGATGATTAAAGTCAATCTTTTCAGTCTTTTATTTAACTTTTAGTTCATTCTCATCATGATCACTGTAACATCATCTTTACTGTCACTATCATTTGAATAAATTCTTTGCTTTGATGCAAATGTGTTAAAATTATGTTGTTTTATTGACATTTTCTTGTTTGCAACTATAACTATCTTCAATGACTTTGATCAGAAAATCACTGTGTAAAGATGACTTCAATTCATCTTCATCTGTTCAAGTGTTTCTTTCATTCACTTTCGCTTCAGCTGTAGAAATGTCTTGCACAGCTTTGATTTTTGATCTCTTTTGAATATCAAGTCATTGCAAATTCAACGTACTGTTGTCTCAATAACTTCGTCTGATTTTCAAGAGTTCATGTTTATTATTGATCTTTGTATCAGCTTTCTAAGTGAATATTTATCAACATCATGTTTATTTTCATTTGTAAAGTCTCTGTTAATATCACATGATAAATATCAATGATTTGTTGCAATGCTTTTTCTTGCACTGATCTTAGCTTAATGTTCAGATTCTTTCAATAATCTTTCACTTTCTGTGATGTATATCATATGATGACTTCATGACTAAGCAGAGAACGCGTCATCGCGAAGTATATTTACTTACTCATCATCATTGATGAGTCTCAAGTAAACTTGATGATTGTCTGCATGATCTTTTGTTTAATCACTAATTTTGCTTCAACATAATACATGTGAATCACTCATCATCAATCATTTGATGAAATCAGCTAAAACTGATTACAAGCTCATCAAGCTAGCATCAGTCAAAAATATCTGTTTAGTTGAACTTCTAGCTCACAAGCTTTAATAGTCACTCATCAACAATTAATAGCTAGCTACAATCATTTGTAACTCTTGATGACAGTCATTTGCTTTTTATGCTCAAATAATACAATGTGCAATATGTATCATCTGATCAGTGTTCACATTCAGCGCTTGTTATTATCAGTATGTGAAATTTTTAATCTGTGCACGTTTCTTGATAAATACTTATCACATCATTATTTTATGATAGGTAAATTGAGGTATTTTATTCAGATTTACCTCGTTATCACATTGAAACATCATGTTGTGCATTGCTCAAAAGTTTTAGTTTCTTGAAAACAAGCTTGTGTATTTTATAATGTCTTGTATGATTCTTTATTCTTGCAAGCACATTGTATAAGTTACTCGCAATCAATAGAACTAAAAGTATCAAAGCAACTTACGATTGTGTTTATTGTTCATATACAAAATATTCTACTACTATCACTTAAGTTCTATATAATTGCTCTTACTTTCTCATCAAACATCAACATTGACATTCAATTTCTTCTCTACTCTCTTCAGAAAAATCTGATACTCATTTTCAAACATTAGTACACATTAACTTTTATTTGCTCTTCGATAATACAGAGTCTTAGTGTTTATCTTCAGCTGCTTGCGAAAGTTGTTGAATAATCATGTTAGAAATCAGCATAGAGCGAGTCATATGAGTGTAATGTAACGAGTATATAAATGCTAAGAAAGAAAAGTATTTAGAAGAGCAGAGTCGACTATTTATATGACTCAGAGAAACATAAGCTAACTCTGAATAAAGTTGATCTTGAAACAACTTTATAGTCTAGCGACGAGCGATCGACGATAGTCATCAACATAGCTATTAACGTAGATGTGTAGCTAGAGTTGTAACATTATTTTCTCTCTTCAATGATTCATGTTTGCATGAATGTGTTTCTTAACTCTATGTAGAATCGAAATGTCTATTGTAGCAGACTCACTATGCAAGGTAGAATGATGTCATTGTAGCAGACTCACTAGTTGCACATGAATGTTTGATCAGATTCACTGATGAGTAGAGTGATGTAAGTAGATAGATCATCACGTTGACGAAAGATGTTATTGAAGCAGACTCACTAGTCGACTTGCTCATTGAAGAGATTGATCATTGACTTGTCATTGTAGCAGACTCACTGAGAGGTTTCAATATAGAAACAAGCTCATGAGTTTGTTGAGGTTTGATACATGAACAAGCTCATAGATTTGCTTGTTATCAAAGATGATCATGTCATTGAAGCAGACTCACTAGTTGCATGTGAACATTTGATCAGGTTCACTGATAGGTAGAATGATGTGAGTGAGTAGATCATTGCATTGAGGGTAGATGTCATTGTAGCAGACTCACTAGTTGCATGTGAACAAGTAGCAGAATCGATTCACTGATGAGTAAAGTGATGAGAATGAGTAGATCATTGCATTGAGAGTGTCGTTGAAGCAGACTCACTGAGGTTTCAATATAGAAACAAGCTCAAAGATTTGCTTGTTGTTGAAGACATTATCATGTCATTGTAGCAGACTCACTAGTTGCACATGAATGAGTAGACGAATCAATTCACTGATGAGTAGAACGATGAGAGTAAATGAGTCATTGCATTGATGATGAGTGTCATTGAAGCAGACTCACTGTTGAGATTTGCTCATCAAGATAGAGACTTCACGCAGTTCTTGACTGATCTCTTTGATTGTTCAACAAATTCGAAGAATTTCTTGCGAATCTGAATGAACGATTAATTCGCTGATCTTCTGATTTAGTCGAATGATTTCGATCGTTTGTTTATACTCGCTGATCAGCGCACGAGCTCAAATCTTTTGTTTATTCTCGCTGAGTCAGCTCACGAGAAAGAAGAATGACTGTCTGCATGATCGCAAGTTGACTAAATCAAAGTCAATAGTCGTGTGAATTGAGCAGAGCAAGTCAATGCAGATTATTTCTCTTCGTCTGTAACAAAGAAGCATTTATATAATGTTAGAGATCAGCATAGAGCGAGTCATATGAGTGTAATGTAACGAGTATATAAATGCTAAGAAAGAAAAGTATCTAGAAGAGCAGAGTTGACTATCTATATGACTCAGAAAAACATAAGCTAACTCTGAATAAAGTTAATCTTGAAACAACTTTATAGTCTAGCGACGAGCGATCAACGATAGTCATCAACATAACTATCAACGTAGATGTGTAGCTAGAGTCGTAACAAATCAAGCGTAGCTCATTTTTCAATTATCTTTCATCTTTGATGTTTGTAGTCGATATGTATCTCTGACTTCGTTGAGCGAAATCTGATCAGATTCAACTTCAGTTGTGTCTTCAAGTTCTTCAAACATTTATCTTGCATTAATTATCACTCATTTCTATAGCTGAAAAACGAACGCTTACATCTGAATCATTCTTCTGATCTTGATTTTGTTCATCATTCAATATTTCTTAAAGTGTTTTATGTTCATCATTATTTGTCGATTTTGATTGATTTGTTGTATTCTTTGTCTTTTCTGTCGCGATTTCTGTGTTGTTTGACTTTTTGAGCTGCGATGTTTGATTTCTTATGAGACTAGAGATTTCATTCATAAAATACATTGACAAGTATTTTGAATTAATGAAAGAAGAGAAAAAACGTTCTCTGATAATTTTTCAAGACGCATTAATAGTCAGTAGATCATTTATCTAATTGCAATTAAAATTATACGTCGCAGAGATCATCAATAAAATGTTCAACAGTTAACTTTTTGCTTGATGACAGAATCTAAAAAAGTCAACTTGATTCAGCTAATAATTAGCTAACAACTGACTAATCAGCTAAATTTCAGCTAAATTCGACTAACTCAGCTAATTTAGCTAATTCAGCTAAAACATTTATTTACATGCTCATTTATCTACATGCTCATCATTTTACTCATCATTCTACATGCTCATCACTCTGCTTGCTCATTTACTTGCTCATTTACTCGCTCATTTACTCGCTCATCTACTCGCTCATCTACTCACTCATTTACTCACTCATTTACTCGCTCATTTACTCACTCATCTACTCGCTCATCTACTTGCTTATCTACTCGCTCATCTACTCGCTCATTTACTCACTCATCTACTCGCTCATTTACTTGCTCATTTACTCGCTCATCTACTCACTCATTTACTCGCTCATTTACTCGCTCATTTACTCACTCATTTACTCGCTCATCTACTCGCTTATCTACTCGCTCATCTACTCACTCACTCAAATTTTCTACCGAATTTCCTATTGAATTCTCTATCGAATTTTCTACCAAATTTTCTATCAAACACTCTATCAAACGCTTTACATGCTTCAAATTATGAATGCATAACACAAGTTAAACAGTGCTTTAAACAATGCTTTCTACATGACTTGAGAACAGTACTGTTACTTTTATGATTAGTAATCTTCGCTTTCAGTCGAAGATCAACGCTAGAAAATTCAGAAAATTCAGAGTTTTTACTTCTTTTTACTTCTTTCTTTCGTAGTTTCTACTTTTTATTTCGTACGAAATAATGCTAATTAGCTCAATAAAACGCACTTTTCATGACTCGATATCAAACTTTCGATCAAACGCTTTATCAAATTTTCTACATGCTTCAAAATACGCATTGAACAAACGCATAACATGTGTTAAACAGTGCTTCAAACAATACTTTCTACTGAGCTTTCTACTGATCTTTCTACTGAGCTATTGATCAAGCTTTCTACTGATCTTTCTACTGAGCTATTGATCAAGCTTTCTACTGATCTTTCTACTGAGCTATCAATCGAGCTATTTACTGATCTTTCTACTGAGCTATTGATCGAGCTTTCTACTGAGCTTTCTACTGACCTTTCTACTGAGCTTTCTACTGAGCTATCAACTGAGCTTTCTACTGAGCTTTCTATCAAACACTCTATCAAACATTCTACATACTTCAAAATACGCGTTGATCAAACGCATAACATGAGTTAAACAGTGCTTTAAACAATGCTTTCTACATGACTTTCTACATGACTCTCTACATGACTTTCTTCATGACTTTCTTCATGACTTTCTTCATGACTTTCTACCAAGCTTCGAATTACTTTGCATTCAAGAATCAAATTTGTTTTCTATCAAGCATCAAATGTGACTTTATCATACACTTTACATGACTTTCTATTGAACATTCTACATGACTCTCTACCTCATTAGTTTACTCATTAACTTTCTCATTAACTTTCTCATTAACTTTCTCATTGACTTTTTCAGCGCATATATTAAACTGTGTAAATAGCTATTATTTAGATAGTCAAATTAATTATTAATTAACCTATTATACAAGCGCAATAACTATCTAGTCATTAATTTAATATTTGATTGTTAATAAGCAAAATGCGCAAATGTTGAAGAAGTCAACAAAAGAGATAATATTGATATTAGCTGAGTGCACAGCTAAATCAGCTAAAAACCAGCTAATAGTCAGCTAATAACTGAGAGAGTCAGCTAATTTCAATCGTTAGCTGACATATGAGATTAACAGCTAACTCAGAAAAAGTCAATAAAAATCAGCTAATATCAACTTTTTTCCTCTCATGATTTTGTCAATGTCATGCTGTTGAATACGTCGTTTTTGTGATATTCAACATGACTTACGATGCGTTCATGCAGCATGCTCAATATCAAATTTCTTCAAGTCTCAATTTGCTTTCGTCAGCTCTTGATCATTCGCTTATGTGTTACTGTTGCATGTTAGTCAATCATTGTTCAATCGTTTTAAAGATAAAGCACAAGAGAACATTAACAGTTGAGATGTTATACTCTCTACTGCAGTCTCTTCTCATTTCTCGATCTTTTTCTGATCACTTGTTCATTTGCTGATGACATGTTGAATCGCAATTGCTATGAGTATCATGATTTCGTCTTTCAGTTCAGCAAACATGATTCTCGTGTTTAATAGTTGATCAAGATTATGATCTTCTTGATTGAAAAACAAGATAGCAGTGATCTTCATGATCATCAAGACTAGAAAACAACATTCTTCAGACTAAGTACATGTCAGTTAACGCATCACGTCTGTGAAGATGTTTATCTTTTCAATATCAGAGCTGATGAAGTTATCATTAACTAACAATCTGACAATATAGTTCGATGTATTGATTTTCTCATAAAAGATATAATGATTCTTCACTACATCTTGAATCTGAAACATTATTTGTGCTCAATATTGTTCAATAGAATCATATAACTGTGTCTGTCAATTTATTGATGATATGACAAGATTTGAGTTGCACATTATCTTTTGAGCTTCGTTTATTGTTGATCTTTTTGCAACAAAGTAGTTCGTTCGTGATCTGTGTTTTGATTGATGTGCGCAATCTCTGTTTCAGAGATTGCACATGAGATTACTTAAAAGAACTCATTGCAGCTCTGATCATGACATTATGCTTTTCTCTACTTCACACATCATAATCATTGTCAGTAGAATGAGTTCTATGTATCTAAGCACATTGACATGAGCTGCAGCAGAGACTGTTCTCGATCGTTGTCTGAATTTTGCTTAAAGAATTTTTCTAAAGTTGTCATCTGAATCATCAATTTGTGCTGCATTGTATCATAAACTCAATGCAAAAGAACTTGACGAAAATTCTGTTGATCTTTGAAACTTTGAGATTCGCTCATTGAGCTGAAAAGATGATGAGATTGATAACGACGAGTGAGAATGCTGTTTACGCTGATGCGTTTTTTTCTTTGACAAGATGTTCTTGAAAAATCGAATGACTTTAGTGAACTATGTTGAAATCATATTAGCTGAAAATATACATGATGATATTGACATTGATTTTGTCTTCTTCTGCAGTCATTCTGCAGATCACTGTTTTTAAGATGATAAATCATCATTCAAGCTGTTTAATATGTTGAGAAACTTGCGTTCTTATCTTTTAGATCTGAGTTCAGATTCTTTTGATGATATGTTGAAATTATTACTTGCTTTCTTAACTCTTCTTTTGACATCTTATTGATAAATGAACTAAACATGATTATTGAATCAGTTAACTGCATGTTAACAATTCATAATACATGCTATGCATCTGACTATCAATCGCAGTGTTCAAGTTCTTCTTGTTCTTATTACTTGTCATGACAGTTCACTTAGAAGACGACGCGAAATACTGATTAATACATGATAAACTGATGAATGCAATCAAGTTCTAAGATAAAAGGGAAAAAGAGTGAAGAAGAAAAAGACACAACATGTACTTGAAGATATGCAATCTTTGAAAGTGTGTAACTTTGTTGTTGTTGACACTACTATGTTCAATTATTGACTGAGAATGAGTAAATTAACATTTTAGTGCTCATTTATTCTGTCAGATTCATGTTTTAACTTCGCTGCATTAAAATTATGATAATGTTTTCATGATTTACTTAAAAGTGTAAATAGGTTTGAAAATTTGCGATAATTTATCATCACACATGCAAACTGAGAATGCGAACTGCGAATCTTATTGTCAAAGAACTCTGAGCTCAAGCTGACTATTTAAGATAAATTTAAGAAGAAATTTGATAAATTATCTTTGTACATTATGCAAAGTGAGAATGTGAATTGCAAATATTATTGTTGAAGAACTCTGATTATCAAAGATAAATTTCAAGTGATTTATGATAAATTTACCTTCGCATGTGCAAACTGAGAACGCAAACTGTGCATTTTATTGCTGAAGAACTCTGAGTCTTACTCATCATATAATCGAAACTCAATGTACATGATGTTGCAGTTAGATCTAAACATGCAGTTTGCTCTTCATCATGCTTGATGATTTCATAGACAAGAATGATGAACGAAGATGTATGAGAAAAATCATGATATCTTTCATTGAGTTCATTTTCATCATATCATGCTTGACGAAGCTCAAATCATTAAGAATCATCTGTCTCAGAACTTTATAGTTTGCAGAGATTTGATGAGAAAGCATCATTGAATGATTAGAATCGAGTAGAAGAATTCTTCTCATTCTTCAAGTTTCTTTGCGTTTCACGTACAGAAACTGTTGAGATGTTCAAGAAGAATTTCATCAATTCAAGTAAAATACAGAATAAAATGAATAATGTCATTTATGTGAATGAAGTTGAATCAGCTGAGCTGAGTGCATGCATGCATGCATGCGTGCAGTGTGCAAACAACGTGTTCATTGCTGATTGAGAAGTACTAAAGAGCGAGAAAAGAAGAAAAGTGAAAAGAAGATAGCGATGTGAAAGAAACGATGTGTCAAAAGAAGAAAAGAAGAAAAAAAGAAAGAAAAAAGCTTAAATTCATGAAATCACAATCAACATTTCTTTCACTCTCAACTTACAACTTTTCATTGCTGATGTTCTTTCATTAACATCTTCATTCTTCTCATTCTCATTCATCAGAATAAACGACTTCTTATTCTCTTTAACACTCATTGACTCAAACAATTGCATCAGCTTTGTCAAGCTCAGCTGATTCAGCATCTTGATGTCATCAATGATGATATCAATGATCTCATGCTTGCTATTCTGCAGCGTTTGCAGTTTCTCGTTGACGCTGTTCTTGACAACAAGATGAGTGATGAAGATTTCGAAGAATTGATCAATGCAAAAGACGTGACAGAAGACTTGTTGTTTCATGCTGCTGTTTTATCACAGATCGACGCAGATGATGTGCAAGATCATGATGAGATTAAGCTTAATATCATTGCATTTGAGAAAGATGATCATGATCTTCATGATCAAGTCATCATGAAACATAATGATGACATGATTGCAAGCTTTCTGACTCATTTTGTCGTGATAGTTGACAAAGACTCAGTCATGCTGTTGAAAGAGATGATTCAGCACTTTCATGCTGTTTTGCAATTAACTTGTTCTTAAGTCAGAGAATTCATGACATGATGAGAGCTTACAGCATGTGAAACTGAGTGAAGATGATGATCTTCTTGTTTAACTTCTTCATTAATCACAGCTTAATTTACATCTGCATCATCATCATTTTCAAAGATGAAAGAATTGAGTCATTGAAATTAATTCATTTGAGATCTTGTTCAAGATCTTTGCAAGTGCATGAGAAAGTTCTTTCACTGTCTTCAACATTCATCTGCAATTCTTTTAACTCGTTGCATGATCAAAACTCAATGTAAATGCTGTTGCAATCTAAACATGCAGTTTGCTCTTTGTCACGCTTGATGACTTCATAGATGAGAGCATTAAGACACTCTCTGCAGTAGACATGAAAACAGCTGATTACTCAGAATTCATCTGAAGAATCGTGACATTTGTGACAGAGACTTCTATTCTTGAGATCATCATTAATATTCAAATTTGATTCTCAGTCTATCATTAAATATGCTTTCATACTTGTAGTTCTGTTCTTGAGTTCTGCTTGCATCTCTTTATACTTTGTGACAATGAAATGATTCACGACTTGCACTTCATGAGAAAATAGCTTCGTACACAGCGTGTTGAATTAATTCATGAATGATAGTCGTTGAATCATGAGCATAGTGAGAAATCTATCAAATCTTCTGATGATTTTCTGTAGATCATCGTTTATCTTAACACTCTGCTTGCGTTTTAAAGCATTGAAAATTGATCTACTCATGACTGCATCAATTTATCTAAACTCTTTAACATTAACAGAAATCTTGTTTTGTTGACGAAATTGCTTGCAATCTTCGTTCAAAGAAGTAGTTGTGCTTGAACGAAGAATCTGTAAAGCAGACGTTGCAAATAACAATCTCATCATTGAAGATTTTGACAAAGACTGAGCAATGTTTATTGAAAGATCTTTTGATGATCAAGCGTTTCTTTCATGAGTGTCAATCACTTCTTCTTCGTGAAATCTTCGTTGCTAAAGAGCAAGTTTTCGTTGATGATGTATCAAAGACTTTGCTTTAAAACTGAAATGTTGCGAATATTGTTAGTTCAAAAAGTAATAAAACTTTCGCTTGTTGATCATAAAATCTTCTTCATGAACTTGTATAGCACAGACATGATCTTTGCTGTTAATGAAATCAGAGCATCAACGCATGCTTTCAGTTATTCTTCTACTTTTCTTGAATTTTCGTTCTTGAGTTCTGCATGCATGTAGTCTTTCTCAATCTAGCTATTGCATCTCTTTTCAAGATCTTTCATGATCGCAGTTTGCAACGTTTGATTAATGACTTGAGCGTATTCTCAGATGTTGAAGTAGTAAAGATTGATTTTACTACTTTCAAAGTCAGTGAATGAATTAATATAGTTTTTACAATTTTCTAGTTACTGATCTGAAGAGAGTCAATCAATGATGAACTGAAAGCAACAGCAGCTTTTTACTGTCATCTTTATCAACGCAGTCTATCAGCATCGCTCATTTTCAATCTCAATTCGCCTCATATCTTCATTGTTGTAAAGAATTTTATTCTTCGTCACGTCATAAATTTTCTTCTTAATCAATAATCTTTTGTACTTTTTGAATTGCATGTTCAGCAGATTGATTTCTTCTTGCCTTTTATTCATAGTTAAGTGAATAGAACTCATCAATGATGTTTGATTATTTGATTTCTTCATCATCAGCAACGTTGTAACATTTCACGACATCAACGATAGTTGATCAGCATTATCATCTTTAATCTTTTCTTGCGACTTTCTTTGACATTGAATGTTTTTATGTATTTATTCTTGATGTTGTGCTCTTTGTCTTTTGTTATTGTTTAATCACTGAGTCATGATCATCAATGTCTTGTGCAGTCAATTCTGTGATATGCTTTCAATCTTTTTGTCAAAGATGATGATAATCTTTGCAATCATTATTTGAAGCTTTTTCTTTGTCAGCTCACTATCAAGTTTTATGTCATATATCTTTGAAGATATCATTTTCTTCTTTATTGTCATTACAATCTCACTTTATTTATCATCATCGATCATTAAGTCTTTCTGCATCATCTTTCTGATTCAATTATGTCATTGCAATTCATTGTAGAAGATCATCAAAGATCTCATACTGAACATGTTGATTTTTCTTATGCAACAGAATTGCAATGAGTCTTGAAGAGCATCAAAGACTTAGAAGAAACATGAATGTGATACAGATGCAATGTTGTCTATGCAACAAAGAATGCGCAGAAATGAGATGCTGTTATTTCGATTTCAAGACAGACTAATGATTTCTATTACACTTGAATTCTATGATTATCACAAAGTGTGATCATGAAAGCTGTGTTGATAGTTGAAAGACTTGATGATAATAATCTGATGAATACAAAAAAACGTAACTTTAGTTGTGTTACAATCACGTTGTAAGTCTTGTGTGAGTTTGATTCTAGTGATCTCTAAAATATCTAGAAAATACATTGCTAATGTAAAAACAGAGTAAGAAATGATAAATTATCATTTGACAAGATAAATCATCTGAATAATCAGAGTAAAAAATGATAAATTGTCATATTTCTATGACAGTGAAAATATACACATGATGTTATTTTTCTCGCATTTTCGATATTTTCAAAACACAGCATCTTATTACTTATATCATCATGTTTATGCTTCTGCTGTCAACGATTACTTCTTTTGACTGAAATAACTAACAACGACTCGCTGATAACAGTTAACAAACTATGAAGCAAAAGCACTAAATTAAAGTCTCTCACACAGTTTTTACTATCTGATTATTCTTTCTCATCTTCTCATCACTCATTTCTTTCACTTTACTATCATCATATGTATCATTTTGAAAAATCTGACATCATATTTGATGATCTTTAATAAGTCTCTTGACATTGAATTTCAAAGTATAAAATTGATATGCTTACGTCTTTTTCATGATTTGATCATATTTACTGATTCGAAAAAAAGTTTGCTGTTTCATTCAGATCATATAGTTAAACTTTATCAGTATCATTTGAAACGTACGATGAAGAGTTTAATCTGTCTTTAAAACTTCAGTAGTTTTAATCAGAATATCAAAATCAGAATTATTCTCTTTCATGTTTTGAAAACTATTGATTAAGCTCTGTTGATTTTCAAGACTTAGATCGCTATGAAAGAATGCAACGTTCATTTCACGAATCTTGATAAGATACTAGCTCGTTGTTAGTAAAGAGACAGATATACTTGACATTTAACGAGTTGAAAACATCATGCATGATGCAAAACATAGAAATTATGATTGAGAGAATTCAAGTAAACGTATCAATCAAATGATCTTTGCTATGATCAAAGAGAAGAATATTATCAGAATTCTCTTTCTCTGATCATCTTCAATGACTATAGATTTGTTCAATATCTTCATAACTCATTGTAACTTGCTGCTTGATTCATACAGTTTCTTGATATTATCATTGTAGAAACAGTTATCGACGACTGTCAGTCATTTATTACAAACAAGTTCAGTTCAGATAAACATCAAATCATGCTTTGTCTTCAATTCAACAAGATATAAGAATGTAATACACAGTCTCATCTGTTATGAAATCTGAACAAAGATGAAGAAAGAAAACACAGACATTGATTTCTTCTTGTCATCTGATATTCAGTCATCAACACATACTTGCAGCTTTTCTTTTACACTTCTTGCAGTCTTGCTCTTAAGTCTTGCGTGCATCTCTTTATACTTCTTGATGATCGAACAGTTCACATTTTGCATCTCATAAGAAGATAGCTTCATGCAGAGAGTGTTGAATCAATTCATTGATAATAGACGTTGAATCATAAGAAGAGTGAGAAGTCTATCAAATTTTCTTGCAATTTTCTGCAGTTCATTGTTCATCTGTACATCATGCTTACATTTTAATGCGTTGAACATCGATTTGTCTCATGACAGCACTTTCTTTGAATCACTTGACTTTAGAATGTGTTCATTCTTTCATTCATCAGAATGCTTCAAAATCTTCACATAGTGATCTAAATCATCTGATGAGATCTCAAAAGATGTGCTTGAATAAACTCACAGTACGAAGTGCATGTGACGTTTAAATGCTCGTAAAATGCTTATGATCTTAGAATCTCTGCTCTTCTTCATGTGAAATTCATCTCTTAGTATTTGATCTCAGCATGTTCGCGAATCATACAGAGTTACTCTTCTTTTACTTCTGTTGATTTCATTTCAAACATTTCTTTGATTAACAATGACACGCTTTACATGTGTCTTGTACGACTTCGATTCAGTCAGCACTACAAGTCATTTCTGTTCTTCTATGAAAGTTGTCACTGTTACATCAATCTCATTCTCATCTGTTTTTATCTTCTTTTAATCTTGAAACAGCAAGTGATCTTTTAAAAGAAGCTTGTTCTTTTCAGAGCAATGATTCACATACAGTTTGATGTCAAGACATGACACAGATGTCAATGTTTTTGCGAATTCACTTTGTCAATTTGATATCAAGATCAAAGACAGCAGAATCAGAATTAATTCAAGATTTGACTCTAGCGTCATTGTAAAACTGCTCTTCATGCAGAAACAAATCATTGATCATAACTCATCTGATGAACATTTCACCTTGAGATTCTAAGAAAATTTCTGAGATTCAATGAGCAGATGTTTATCATTGAGCTTCTTATGAAAGAGACTGACTTTCACATGAGCAAGATGAAGTCAGCACTTCATCACTATCAATTCTATGACTTGAATGATTTGTGAATGAAGAAAAGTAAGTATGTTATTCTGTCTGTAGCTTTGAGAAGCAAAGAAGACTTATCTTTCTCATTCTCATTTGATTGCATTGAAATTCTTCATGTTGAATCGTTCTTTCAACATGAAGTTGTCAATATATTCTCAACGTTTGTATGAGTAGTAGAATTCATATCATACTCTTTACTTGCACATTTCAATCTGCATCTGCATCTTTGTTGATTTTCTTATCGTCGATGTCTGTACAGCTTAAATCGCGTTTTCAAAACTGCAAGACTTTGAGAAATATATTTTTATTTATTTGAATGCATGCTTGTTGTTTCTGCAGATCTTTGAATCTATATCATGAAGTTAGCATGTTTTACTACATGATTGCTTTGCATTCGCACTTACGTCTGAGTGATATGAATGAAGTTGATGACGAAAGACAGATTGATGTGCTCTCGATTGTATTTCATCACTTTTCTCATGTTCAAGTCATCATTAGTTGTCAAAGAATCTGTTGTTAAAGAGAGTAATTCATTGAAACTGACAATCTTGATGACGTTGAGAACTTCAAGAGTCATCATTGAAACATTAAGATGAGTTTCTTTGTGAAGCTTTCGCTTCTTCATGATGAGTTGTTCACTCTCATTTTCTGATGAGATCTTGAATGAAATGAAGTTATCTGTACTTTCAACTGCGCTGCTCAAACATTGCATGAAATTCTCATGTTTACTTCTTTTACGTTTTTCTATAGCTTGAACTTGAAAGATGTAGTAGAATATTCTCTTCTTTATCATATCTGTCAATGCAACATGAAAGTTGATTGCATTTCTGATCTCAACTTTTTTGAAGTTTTCAACTTCATAGATAATTTTGTTCTTTTTGAAGTTGAATATTGTCTCACTAACAAACTGTCTTTGATAGTTATTGAAATTGACATTCTTCAGAATGAGATTGCTTTGCTTTTCATTCGCTACAAAAAGCTGTGAATGATGAATCATCTTATTATTCATCATATCATTTGAAGTCAAGATCATGCAATCAAAGTCAATCATCGTTAATAAGATGAATGATGAGATTGAGCTGAGTTGTACTTGCTCAATCAGATGAGCAGATTTCTCTGTCTTTACACTCGTTGCTCTATCTTTCTTCTTACTGTTTATTCATTTCACTCATTTTATAAAACATGCATCTTTTCATGTTACTTGATGATTTTCTATCAAAGAGTGCAAGAGTTCATCATTTATGATGATTGCAATCTTTTTGACTGTCTCTTTCTTGATTTTATTATCAAGTGATGTTTCAAGTAATTTCGCGTTTCTCAGCATTTATTTGATGTGTATCTTCAATGCATCATACTTATCATCATCGATGTCAAGATCTTGAATGATCATCATCTTAATTCAATTCAACGAAATCTCATCATAGTTGAAGTCTGCTTGCATATCTGAAATCAACTTAAGTCTTCGTGACATATTAAAAGACTAGCAGATATGTAAACATTATTGTCAGTTCTGAAAATTTCTAGAAGTCATACAATAGAATGTAAGACAATTACTGTCATGATGTTGAAGAGTGAAATAAAAGTACATGTGACATTTTTCCTATTTTGAGTCACTTAGAGATTTCACTACATGCTGATGACAGATAATGTATGCATTGAGCTTTGCAACAGATAAAGTGAGAGTGCTTATTGTGATAATGAGTATCAGAAGAACAAAGAGTTGTGAGTTGATAAGTTAGAGATGAAGCAAAGATCAACTTTCGTTCTCATATTGCAAATTATGCTAAGCGAAAGCAAATTTGCTCACAACACACTTTGATAATAAATTATCTGTAATCATCTTCTCATCAATCTGAAGAGTACTGCACGTTAAATTCTCTTTATATAAAATGATTTCTAATATTTTACAGAGTTATCAAAGCGCAGAGACTATGACTATGACATACTAGCTAATTAAGCATTTTGTGAAAGCATTTCAAATTTATGATAATTTATCTCAAATCGATGATAATCTAGAAAAATTTGCTTTCAACTCACAAATTTTAAGATAAATATTGAAATGTGCAAAGCATTTCAAATTTAAAATAATTTATCTTAAATCAATGATAATCTAGGGAAATTTGCTTTCAACTCACAAATTTCGAAGTAAATATTGAAATGTGCAAAGCATTTCAAATTTACGATAATTTACCTCAAATCAATGATAATCTAGGAAAATTTGCTTTCAACTCACAAATTTCAAGATAAATATTGAAATGTGCAAAGCATTTCAAATTTACGATAATTTATCTTAAATCAATGATAATCTAGGGAAATTTGCTTTCAACTCACAAATTTTGATGTAAATATTGAAATGTGCAAAGCATTTCAAATTTACGATAATTTATCTCAAATCAATGATAATCTAGAAAAATTTGCTTTCAACTCACAAATTTCGATGTAAATATTAAGATGTGCAAAGCATTTCAAATTTACAATAATTTATCTTAAACTCGCTGTAATTCAGAAAAATTTGCTTTCATCAAAGAGCTTCAAGTAAAAAAGAACAAATTGCTTGATCAGAAGTAAAACAAGAGTTATTGCTTCTACTGCTATATTAAATCTCATTAATTTCTGATCATTTTATTCTTTGTATTGCATGCTATTCTGACATTTCGTAATTCAACATACTTGTATCAACAGAGATACTGATTAGAAATAGCGACAGCGCAATACAATTTGTCAAATGCATCAATCAATACTTTTTGTTGTCTCTTTCACTACAATCTACTTTATTGAAATCAGCTTCAAGCATGAAGCGAAACTGTCGTGCGTGTGAAATGATATTGAGAATCACATGAAGTCTGATATATCACTTTAATCATTGCTTGACGCTGCAAAATGACGTGCAATTCTTCAAGAAATATTTAAGAAAAAAGAACTCAGCAATCAATGAATATACAGATACATGCAAATACTTTCAGACTGATTTATGACATGAAACGATCACAATAAATGATACTGATGTCTCTGACTTCAAGCAAAGTACAGAAGAAAACGTAGAAGCTTCAAATGATCAGAAGCATTTTCGAAATTCAATTGCATGAATATCACTTGATCTCAAAAGATTTATCAATTCATCATGTACTTTCTCATTCATCAAAGTAGACAATTATGATGAGATGAATGATACAAAGAAACGAAGCGTTGATGAATTGTTAAAACAATATATCAGACTCATAAGAATCATTTCAAACTACAGTAAACTTGAGCAAGATTCATGATCATCTTTAGATGATAATCTTCAATCAGAGTGACTTTTCTTTTTGAACGAGAAAGATTTTTCTCTTGCACAGTAATTTCTGAATGCAAAAGTCAGTAGCGAAAATATTAATCAATACTTCAAGATCTTGTTTCAGAAGACTCATCATGCTGATTGTATCTTCAAGAATGCAGATCAATTTAGAAGCATTCTACACAATATATTTTATGAAATATTTGATGATAGTTGATTCAAAACATCTTTGAAGATCTCATCAATGAACTTAAAGATTGAAACAGATATATTCAAGATTCAGTACAGAAACATGATAAATGTCTTGAAATTTCTCTTGAAACATTGTTCATTTGCAAGTAATCTGAAATATGCATCAATCAAAGTATACAATGTCAGTGAAAATTGAATGTACATGAAAATGCACATCGATATCTGATAATGAGATATGCAAGCACTGATTTTTGAAGATGACACTATAGTTTCAGTACTGTTAGCTACAAACAAAATCATGTTAACTCAACATCATGAAAATAAATTTGCATGATTTATATATATTATCGTTGATAATCTGAATCAATGTTACAAACATGCCTGAATCAATCAGAATTCAAATGATGTTATGTCTAGTTTGAATCTAGCGCATCTTTATTGAACCCTTCGAGTCATTCTCAGCACTTCTTTTCGTTGTTCAGCACTTTCTTCATTCATCTCTTTCATCATTCTTTTAGGCAAACACATCTGACATATTACATCACATCTGTATCGAGTCTAGCGCAGTCTCAAGTCATTATTTATAGAAGAGCTCACACTCTTTCTCTTCTGTATTCTTAATGTCTTGTTATAGCTATCTTTAAAGAGCAATACATACATATCAGTCTCAAGTCTCTTTGATTGAATGATCTAGGCATAATCTCAACATTACATTAAGAATCTCGTTTATCATACGATACAGATACTCATTACTCGTTCAATATACTCGTTCAGGCAGATCGAGTCTAAAGAAATTCGTTTACCTGATGATTGACGCAATCGAAAGACAGAACAACACTAGAGAGTTTATAGAATCAACAGCGAGACTGGTTGAATTGCTAGACGACTTACAGCTCATTAAGTATGCATCGTTCATCTCGATTAATAGAATCAGCGATAAAGAACCTTCGTTGATTGCTAGAGAATCAAATCGATCAAGAAAATCAATCAACTCTCAAATCAAACAACAAAAACGACTTCACCTTCTATTGCTGAGCATTGCTCTTCGCTCGATCTCTTTCTTTTAAAACACTCGTTCAATTCAATCTCTTCTTTCTTCTTCATCATGTCTTGTCTCTTCAAAGAGTGTTTCGAAGCTTCATTCTTCATTGTCGAAGATAATGACTCATTTGCTGAAATCATAACATCTTCTATGACTATGAAAGCTTTGAAGAAACGATGCGAAGAGCTGAAAGCTAGGCTACAAGCTAGAAAGATTATCTCGTCATCGTCAACCTACTCTGAGCGTTCTAGATCTCAGAAAATATTCGATTCTTCGTTGTTCACTGATGAAAAGAACTCTATCTGAGAGAACTGATATGAAAAAGTTCAGAACAAGCTAGAAATCAACGTCGATCTCTTTTCAAGTGAACGAGTCAAGCTGAGCTACGTACA
>JAABUW010001464.1_pt1 | contig 39306 bp, 4 predicted proteins | sample 5560081 | NCBI WGS metagenome assembly JAABUW01 (sample SAMN10711882, study PRJNA513363) | rock metagenome | isolation source: Antarctica rocks | place: Antarctica: Victoria Land, Knobhead sud | reverse complement strand
TATATATTTATATATTTATATATTTTTATTAATTGTAATAATCTATTTAATTTTAATCTTCTCTTAGAATAATTTCTAATAAATAAATTTTTTATATTTAATTTAAATTTAGTTTTTTTTTTTAAAATATAAGATTTGTTAGAGTTTTAAACAAATTTATTGTAATTTCTTTTAAAAATAGCAAATTTAACTAAATTCTAATTAGATTAATTTAGATTATTAATTAAATAATATTAAATTTATATTATCTATTAAAGTCTATATTTTTAAATATAGTTTTTGTATTTTATAATTAAATACTTAATTATAGAAGTTAATTAATTTGCAAATTTAATATTATATAATAATATAAAAGATAATTAGTTATTTTTTGTAAATAATAAATTTATATTTATATTTTTTATTATAAATAATATATTTTCTACTTTTTTAATTAATAAAAATAAAAAAGAAGATTATAAAATTTAAATAAATAATATTAATTAATAAGTATTTGCAAATCTAAGAATTTATTATATTATAATATAATATTGTTTCTTAATTTTAATAGAATATCTAATATTGTTAACAATATATTATAAATACTTTTAGCAATTTTGTTTTATATTTGAAAAAATCTATAATTTACAAAAATTAAAAGTAAAAGATTTGTTAAAAGCAATAAATATAACTAAATAAAAATATCTTTTAAAGCTATATTATATAAGTAATTCTTAATCTTTTATTTATTATTTAATTATTAATATTATCTAGACTGACCGTTCGGTTCCAACAGTTGGAACCGAATTGCATAAATTATAAAAATACTAACTATATTAGGTTAAAACTTGGTCTAATTAGATATAACTTTCGGGTCGGATTATAGATTTCGGGGAAAAACCGATCCGAACGGTCAGTCTAATATTATCTAAATTTAATTTAACAATTATAATATATTTTAAAGATTCTTTAATATATTAATACAATTGTTAATTTATTTTCTATTAACTATCGAATTAGCTTAAGTTTTCTATATAAGTTTAAGAATTTTAAACTTAAATAATCTTTAAAATTAAGTTATAATATTAAAAATAAGCAAAGATATTTTTTATTATTATTGTTGCAAAGATACAATATAAATTAAGATTATTTGCAAATTAATTAATAAAAGTAATAAATTTAAATAAACTAAATTTAATAAAATATATAATCGAGAATTGCAATAAACAAAATAAATTCGAAAAAATTCTCTATCTATTTTATTATATAGTTAACGCTTGTAGAAGCAAGCAATCTAAATATAGTTCGAAAGTAATTTTAACAATATAGAGATTTCAGAATTTTGTTAACAAAACAATCAGATCTGCTCTTGTTCTTGTCTATTAATATATATTATATATCTGTTTTCTTCGAATTCGAAATTTTGCGTTTGCAGTTTTTGTCTCTCTCGAATTCTCTATTATACAATTGAACAACTCGGGTAGAAAGATAGAAAAAAGATTTTATAGCAGAAACAAAAATCAATCAATATTATTTGATATAGTTTAGAGTTACAAAATGCTGCAAATTATATTTCTTTTTTATTGTAATCTATTTGTACTTGTTTGCTATAAATAATCGATTAAAACAAAAAGCAAAATATATTGCAAAAAACTCGAATATATTAGCAGAACTTGACAAGCTCTTATTATTAATCAATTAAATATTTTCTTTATATTATTATATTATTTCTTTTATTTATCTAATAGTATAGTCCCGATATTTAGCATTTATATTAATCAAGAGTTTTTGTGTTATCGCTGTCTTGTTTCTCGAATTGTTAATTAATTTTGCAAATAGAAATAATTTGTCTGTAGAAAATCTATCAATATATTTTTTTTTCTATTTCGATTAATTTTCTACTCTAATCTATTATTAGCAAAAACTGATTCGCTACTATTAATCTCGAGCAAAGAATTTTTCTATCTTTGTTTTTTGACAAAACTGCAACAAAAAGCAAAACAAATAATAAAAACAATTTTTGTCAACTAGTATATATAGAGAGAAGATTGTCTACAAACAATTGCAATAACAACAATTTATATTTGACGCAAAATCAAATTCTGTATCTAAAATACAAATAGATTTTTCTGATTGTATTTATATATTTTGTCGAGTAATTCGATTTGTAAAGTTCTTAATAATCTATATACTGTAAAACAGAAAAATCTGTAATTCGACTTGTAATATTCTCGATAATTAATTTAATTATTGTTTTTTTGTTTTTTAGCTACGGCAGTCTTGTCTCCGATTATTGATAAATTTGCTAACTATAACAATTTTACAAAATGCAACACAATTAGCTAGATCAAAGATTATCGAAATCGACAATACTAAAACAAATTTGTAATTTATCGAGAATTTCTGTCTCTATATAGTATATAATATATTTGTAGCAAGTAATAATCGAGAGTAGATTTTTTGTAGACAACTTTTATTTAAACTGTTTTTTGCAATTTTAAATATCGATATCAATTGTCTATTGTTGTTTACGAATTTTTTCAACTATATTTGTTAGCACAAAATATTAAAAGCGCTCGAATATTGCAAAAATTAAATCGATTCGAAACTATTTTAGTCGAGTCTCGACAACAACTGTTTTCGAAAAAAGAAATTTGTTCTTAATATCGAGTTATTCGAGCAAATATTAACTCAAATCTATCTTGTTTTATTTCTATTCTAATTTTGCAATATTCTAGAAAATCTTTTGCAATTTCGATTAACTATTCTCTTTCTATTCTATTACAATCTATATTTATTGAACTATTTAATAGAACTCTAGAGTACAAGCAATAAAAACAATTATACAATCAATTTAACTAATAGAGCTGCAGCAGCATTAAGATAGATTGTATCTTTTGTAGTATTTTTTTTCAATATTACAAATTATATTATTTTAGTGCAAGTTTGTAATCTATCGAAAATTCGACACAACTCTTGTATTAATAATATTTTAGTCTCTAGATATAATTGCAAAATCTGTTATTTTTACAATTGATATTAATTTGTATTTCTAAAAATTTTGTCGACATAGATATCGACTCGAATTGAAAAATACTGAAAACAATTAGTTTTTTGCTCGAAATTGTTTTGAAAATATTTTAGCTATATATTTTGTTCAGCACATTTTGTTTGTCTTTTAAGATATTTCGATTAATTAACATTTTTAAACTATTTTTTGTTCTATTGTTCAGAGCATTTCTATCGAACACAATATTGTTCGATTCGATTTCGATATTTGTTTTTACTCTTTTAGTATATTTTTTTTTTTTCGAGTATTGCTATTATAATAGCAACAAGCAAATATATAACAAAATATATAAAGTATACGAGAGAAAATCCGTGCTAAAAAGTAAATACAAAAAAAAAAAAAATCGAACAAAAATAGAAACACTCTTTTGAACAAGAGTTGTTACAACAAAAACAACAAATAAAATCGAATATATATACTACAGTTCTCGATCTAAAATAAACAATAATCGAAACAGAAGTTCTCTGCAAACAACTTTTCTTTCGATTGTTTTTAATAGCAACAATTTCGATTTTAAGTTTTTGTTGCTGTTTATAGATCGATTCGACTATCTTTATCAATATTAGAAATTAAAAATATTTATATTTGATAATTAGTCTAGTCTATTACTGTTTTAGTCGAATTTTGATAGCAATTGTTTTCGAAAAAAGAGTCTGCTTCTAATATCGATCTTTTTGACTAGTATCAATTTATATTTTTGTTTTGTTTAATATTTGCACGTTTCGATTTCTTGATTTTCTTTAATATAGAACAGAGTCTAATATTGTTGTTATCGATATTAAAACAGATACTATCTATCGATATACTAATTGTTCAAAAACTAACAATTATCGATTCTGATTGTTTGAAAACAGATTAACTATTTTTAAGACAAAACAATTTCTGCAAATATCTCGATACTTGCAATACAAATATTTTTCTGTTTGCTGTTAGTTATTGTTTTGTCAGTCAATATATATATATATTTTGTACAGTAAATATGTTGTCTCTGACTGACAAGACAGTCTCTCTAAAGATAATTGTATATATATATATATACAAGATATATATATATATCGAGAGATTGTTTCAATATTCAAGCAGATAAATTTGTTTTGCTCAATATTTTATATCGAGCTAAATATTGTTTTGTCGATAATTCTGTTGCTGTTATTGTCGATCGAAAAAACAGCTATAGTAGTATTTGTTATCAATTATAACGATTTTCGAATATCTGAATTTCAGAAAAAATATAAATATAATCGATAAATTCAATAATATATAATATACTTGTTGCTAGTTACAGTTAACTCAAATAGCGAGAAAGTTGTTTGTAGACAACTTATATATAATATTTTATTAACAATATTAAGTCTGAACTCGAAATTTTAGACAATATAAATAATTGAACTGACAAAACTTGTTTTAAAAATATTACAGAATTCTGAAATCTGCTCGATACAATTGTCTCGACAATATATTCTAAAATATTGCAGAATCTCGAGATTTGCTCGATATATCAAAAAAGTTTGTCAAAATTAAACAAACAGATTGAACTAATCTCTCTAAGAAATTTTTTTAGTATCAAATATTTCGACGTTTGTAATACAAACACTTTCTTGTTTGCTGTCGATTATTGTTTTGTTAGTTAATACTTGTATATATTTAGTGCAGCAACAATAACTGTACAAATACTAGCTAACAAATCGTTTTTATTTTTGCTCAAAATAACTATATATATATAGAATTATATATACGTATATATCGGAGAATTGTTTCAATATTCAACTTTTTAAATATATCTTGCGTAGTGTTTCTGATCGAGTTAAATATTATTTTGCTGATAATCTGGTTGTTATTATTGTCGGTAAAGAAGAAACAAGAGTAGTAACTAATACTACAAATTATAATAATAGTTATATATTAATTTTCAAAAAGAGATAAATACGTTCAATCAACAATAGAAATCAAATATATAACGCTCTCTGATTATAGATTTCTGTCAGAAAAAGAAAATTATTTTAAAACAATTTTTACAGCAATTCTCGATACAAATACAAGATTGTGTATCGATATTGAAATTAATATTTGTAGCAAGACTTGTTCAATTATTATCTTTGTAAAATGTATTTTGATAGTATAGAATCTAGAAATTTATCTTACGAGTTGCTGTATAAATACTGATTTAGTATCTTTTGCTCGCGGAAATATATCAGCGATATCGAAACAGATAGCTTAGTCAACATTCGATATAATTGTAATTGTTGTTGCACATAATATACTGTTAGAAAAGCGACACGTTGTTGTCTGCATACTAGTATAGTAGTTTTTAATAACAATAAATTTATCAGAAAAATTATATCGGCAGTTCTTAGTCTATTTTCGATTTGATTGCAATTATAAAATATCGATTGCTATTTTCGATTAATCTTGATTTGCTACAATAGTGTAACAACAGAAATTCGAGAAGAATTTACAGTAGTTCTCTCTTTGTCGATATATATATCTCTCGGACAATATTCTATCTATATAGACAAAAACAAAATTGCGTTATTTATACAAATCTCGTTTAAATATTTTCTCTAGCTTATTATTGCGAACAAAAGCTAAGTTGCTTTATTTGTATAGATTTTGTCAGAATATCTTGTTTATAATAGCAATCAAGAATTTAGATACTTTTTTCTGTATAGATTTCGAAAACTCTGTTTTGTATATTTTTTTTCTAATTTTTTAAATCGAACGCGCTTGTTCAATTCAAACAATTTTTCTTGTTTACAAGCGTACAAGAGTACAAGTAAAAAAAGATAGTCTAAAATTAGAAAAAACAAAATAAATAAAAGAGATTTATATTCGAACACAATTTGAAAAAATAATATATAAGAAGTTGTTGTCAAACATATAGTATATACAAATTATATCGAGAAAAATCTAATTGTACATATTTCGCAGATATATTTGAAGTTACTTATTGATAATATCGAGCTGTAGAAAGAATCTTAACTATTATACAAATATTATTGTTGCAATTTTGCAAAAATTGATATTAAAAAAACAAAAATTGTCTACAGACAACTTCTATTGTCTAAAACTGAAATCGATATAAATAGTAGTCGATAATTCTAAAAAATAGAATATAGTATATTACAAGAAACAAATAGTCTTGCTATAAATATTCGATAGTATTAAATAGATTTTCTGCCAGTTCGAATAGCTATCTATTAAAGTAAACTATCTCTAAATGCTGTAAATATCGAGCATTTATCAATTAATATATCTATAAATGTCTAGAATCTGTCCACTTATATATCGAAATAAAAGTATAATAAGCGGACCGAATAGCTGTATCGAGAACTTAACAATATCTATTTGTAAAAATACAATAATAACTTAGAGTCTAAAATAGATTGACATTATAGCAGTATTTTTTAGAAAATTTAGAATTCGCAATTTTAGAAATCAAATATTTTAAATTTCTGCTGCAACTACTCTAAGACGCAATAGATAAATTAATATAAAAACTAGAAATTAATATATCGATACTTAGTTATACAGAAAATAGAGATTGTTGTCTATATATAGACAAAATGCACAAAAACTCGAAAATAAAAAATATAAAAGAGACAAGAACTCTAAATATTAGAAACAAAAAAAACAACAGCTGAACTATTGCAAAAAAAAATATAAATTTGCTATCTATATTCAAATATATTAGAAAGCTCTTTCGATTAACTCTGAATTTTTTTGCGTTACTGTTCGAATAATAGAGCAGATTGCTAATCTCGAGAGCGCAATAACTGCAGATAGAGAATTAATTGTAGTAGATTTAATATCGATAACTAATAGCAACTTAAAAGCAGAACTGTAATATAATGCAAAAATCTCTATATTAGTAGTTTTTTTTATTTTTTTCGAAGTCTTGCGAATAGACAAAAAGTTGCCAAGAAAACTGTAAAATCAAAAAAAACAAAAATCTTTATTAGTTAATAAATCTAATTTCGACAAGAGAGATTGCTCTGTTCTTAGATTATTATTGTTATTACTGTCTATATTTTTGTTTTTATCTTTTTTATCTTTATTTTTATCAAAATTTTCAAGTTTATTTTTAAATTTATTTTTATTTGTAGCTTCAAGTTTATTTTTAATTTTATTTTAATTTTTAATATTAAAGTTAATATCTTTGTTTCTATTTGCAAAAAATCTATTAATCTCGAATATATATACAAATTGTTTGCAGACAACTCTCTTGTCGATTTATTATTTGTTTGCATATTTCTTTTTTGTATATTGCTTTTGTAATCCGATATGCTGCTCTCGATATTTTGTATATCGCTCTTGTTTTTCGACTGCATGCGAATTGTAAATTTGTAGTTGTCAATATATTTATTTTTAATTTTTTCTTGTTTTAGTTGTTTGCTCTCGGTCTGCGTCAACTTGTCTAAAATCGAAATTAATATAACAAAATATATCGAAGAAAGTTGTTTATAGACTATTTTTATTAAAAAAGCAAAAAATCTATCTGTCAAATATATTTGTAATTTGAGAGTCGATATTTTTTGCAACAAACACAATTTCTTAAAATCGAACTTCTTGCAAAACTTGACTTCGACAGAAAAACTATTTTTAGTATATAAATTCTGAATATTGATTTACTTCTTGCAAAAGAATTTTTGATCGAATTGCTAAATATACAAATTTTTGCACTTAAGACTAAGTATTTGTATCCGCACAGATGCGTCGTTATAGAGATTGCTATTGTTGTTTGTTTTGTTCGAATTGTTAAATTGCTATTGATCAAATTTTTTCTGCGTAACAGTTATATTGCTCTGTTTTGCAATAATTTTAATCTATTTTCTAATAGTAGTAATCTAAATTATCTGATTATATATATAATCGACAATAATTATCTAGATAAAATATAGTTAAGTCTGTTTTATATACAAAATACAATTGCTATTCAGAAGCGCAATCTAAATTTGACTGAAAATATTGAAAAAGTAGCAGTTACTGCAGTTAAGTTGTAGATTGTAGTCTATAAACGAGATACAAAAAAATATAACAAAAATATTAATAAAACTGTAGATATTGTTGAACATATCGATAGCAATTTTTTATTTTGCAGTTTTATAATTGCTTCGAATACCGAATATATTGTATTCGAGATTGACAAGATAAAATTTTATCAGCTATTGTATTAAAAATTAGTCGCAAAATATAAAAAGTTTGCGATTGTTAAAAATATATATATAATATATAAGATCTGTTAAAAACTAAAGCTTGACAAAAAAGTATACAATATAGATAGCAAGATTTTGACAAAAAATCGAATTAAGATATTAAACAAAAATACAAATTATCTAATAGTAATAAATAGTGTCGAGATTACAGAATTTTTTATATTATACAACAATATTTTTTGTTGTTTTAGAGATTTTTTTTGTCTAATAGAAATAGTTGAGCTCGAACAATACTATTATATAATAGAGACAATAGTAGTCGACGAAACTTCTAAAAGTTTTTTTTTTTTTTTTGTAGTTCTTGCTAAGAGTGCCAGCAATTTGCTAATAGATATAAAGATACTTGACTATTTTTCCGGCACTTAACTGCAGTTCTATATAATACTATTTGTTATATAGAAGATTCTGATCAATACAAACAAAACAATTGTTGACGTTAAAAATAACTGATACAAATATCTGACATATATAAAAGAGTATAAGAATCGGAAAAAGCAGCTTGCTAATTATATCTAAATCGATCTGCTTATCGATTATCGACAACGTAATATATTTATAGAATGCTCGCAAATCAAGAAGTTAATAGTATATCGACAAATTTGCGGCAGTCAATAAAGAGTACTGTATTTTTTGAAAAACAGTTTTATATTTAATAAAAATCGAGATATTGCTCTCGAAATCAAAACAAGTTTAGTTTTTGTTATAGAGAAAATCGAGTAGATTTTCAAGATTGTTCGATTTGTTAAATATAGATATAGTTGTCAGCAAATTAATAAAAAATGTTGCGAGATTTTTGACACTTTTATAAACAAGAATATTAAGATATTTAAATTTTTAAATTTTGTTATAGATAATGCGTCCGAAGATATCAAAGTATTTATACTAAACTATATTTAGAATATCTGTGTCGAGAATCTTGACGTTATTGAAATTCTCGACAGTGTTTTTTTTCTTATTAACAATACTTCGATATTTTCAATATTTTGTCTTAATATAAACGCGTTTGAAATCTATATATTTCTGCAAATAGAAGAGACAGCAATACAATCAGATAATATAGAATATAAAAACAATACAGAACAGAGTCGATAGACTGTCCGACAAATCGAATATATATTACAGAAAATTTTTCAGTTGCATTTCGAGTATATATTGTCAATTTAAATAGCTATCAATGTTATAACAATTAACAAAGTATTTAAGATATAAGATAAAAAAATAGTTCTAAATTTTCTTTTTTTATATTTGTATAGCAGTCGAGAGAACTATAATCAAAATAGAGCAATAGACTTGTCAACTAAGTTGCTGTACTATTTTTAGATACTTTTTATAGAGATATTTTTTCAGTTTAGATTTTAAATTACTGTCAGAAATTTTATCTATCGATAAAAGAATCGACAGCTAATATTTATTTATACTATTGTTCAAATTTTTCTCAATCTTTTTTATTTCAATATTTTCAGCTATTTTATCGAATATTAAAAACAAACAAGAGCAGATATTGTCTACAAATAGTTTGTAATTATTTTTAAATACAAATTTGTTTGTTATAGAGAAATCAAAAAAACAGAAATTGTCTGCAAACAACTTGTATTTTTCGAGTATCGATTTTTTTTTTTTAAAACTATAAGAACTATAAAAAATAGTGCAATTACAATCTTGTTTAGATTTATATTGTTGTATAATATCTATCTATCTAGCAGCTGTTCGATTCAATATATTTATACTACAAAAACAACTTAATACGCTTTTAGAGTGCATCTAATAAGTTTAAGTGTTAAAATTTTAAGCGATACTATAATCTTTGCGGCAAAAACGTTATTGTAATTAAAATTATAGTTGTTGTTAGAATCGAAATTGATAGCTGATCGAAATAGTTCTAACAAAATAGTAGTGTTCTGCTCGAGAAGTATTTCGAAAAAGAGAGATTCGACAGAATTGAAATAGAAAATAGTACAAGTTTTGCTATATTCGAAAGTAACCGCAAACAATACTGACGCTGTCGACTAATAAAAGAAAAAATAGTATTTGTATTTTTGTATTAATCAATTCGATTACTTCTGTATACTTTTCGACTATTATAATTGAACAAAAGTTGCGCGAGTCTACTTGTTTCAGATTGAAGATTACAATAACAGTATTTTTAATAAAAAAAATTTGAAATTTTTTAAAAATATTGTTAAACTTTTGTCTAATCTGCGCAGCAATATTTTGAAAAACAACAAAATTTTGTATTTTTGTTTGCAGATTGACAACTTTCAATTTCTATTTTTTTTTCTATAGAGCTGTTGCGAGCTAATTATTCTTTGTACTTATATATAGATAGTTAATATATAGTCGAATTGTCTATTTAACTATCGAAATATCGAACAATTTGTAGATCAGTTCGATCTCTATCTCGATTAAAATTAGATAGATAGATATTTAAGCAAAAATATTTTAAAAATACGTAATATCGATACTAGATTTCTTCAAACTATATTGTTAATTATACTGTAGCACGTTAAAAATTCTATATCAATTTTTCAAAATATAGTTGTAGAGTTTGTCTAATATCTTTAGTGCTAAAATATGCAAAATAGCAACAACTGCATTTTGCGTTGTTTTCGCTATTGTATCTACAGCAATTTTCGAATTGAAATAAAACACTTGAAATATTGTAACTATTCAAAAACAATATTCTCGATTGTTGCTGAAAATAATATACAATTCGATATCGAAAAGAGATAGAATATATAAAAAAAAATCTATTTTTATATTTCGATTTTCGAGCTATACAAAGATCTTGTTCGAGAATTAGTGTTTTAAAAATTTAACACTTTTGACAAAGAAGTTGTATTGTCGATTCTTTTGCTATAGTTGTAGAATTTTCTTAATTCTATTGTTGTTTTTTAAAATAGTATTGCGCAGAATATCAATATCTAACAGTTCAAGATATTCGAACAATATCTGTTTATTAACTTCGAGATTTATATCAATTACAAAAATATTTTGGAAATTCTTACGCAAAACTTTCTTTTTCAGCATTTTCAGATTTTAAACAATAACGATAAATTTGTTTCTTTTTAACAATACTGATTTGCTTGTATATACAATTTTAACAATTAATATTGCGACAGCATTGTCTAGCTTGCGTTTTCGAAATATTAGAACAGAAATTATTTGTAGACTACAAAATTAGTCTAAAATGCAAACGCTCGGAACAGAAGTTGTTTGCAGATTGCAATTTTTGTTTAAAACGAAATTATTCGAAATTAGATCGAAATATTATTAGAAATTTAGATAAAGTAATCAAAAAACTGTTTAAACAAAATCTGTAATTTTGAACAACAAAGAGCTGCAACTATAATTTGACGTATATTAGTATAATTAGTAAAGCAGAGCGATCAACGTAGACGCAAAAACGAGCGAAAGTTAGCAAAAAGTAGAGAAAATAATATAAACTGCAAATAATTACAAGTTTAGAAAAAAACAAAAACGCAATCAAGAATAATTCGAAACTCTAGCGCTAAATTGTATTAAAAACAAAATATTATCTGCAATTAATTTTTATCGCTTTCGAGACAATATAAAATTCTGAAAAGTTTATAAAGTAGAACAGAATAAAAAAACAGAATTTTTGTATTAAATTAATATTGAATTCTATTCTACTAGTGTTGCTAAATTTGAGCAGCAAAAAATCGAAAATCAATTATAAGTCTTGCAGAATCGAAAAATCAATTTGTTTATATTGTACAAAGATCTATCAGAGACGCGTCGAAAAAAATCTGCTATTTTTATAGATTTCTCGACTATTGATTTTTGACATTTTCTGTGCTCGAGCAACAATATTCGAAATTTGCAATATTTGTTTTCGAAATCTCGATATTCCGACTTTTTACTTTATATAAAGAGATCGAAAATACAGTTTTTGTAATTGTTCTCTAATTAATTCAATAAGTTGCAGTTGTCTGCAGACAACTTGCGCCGCGACAAACTTATATTGACGCAATAAGCAAAAATATTGAAAAAGTAAAAGAGAATAAGAACTATTAACTAATATAAAACTATTATAATCTAATATAATTTAAAAATGTTGTGCAATCGAAATCTAAAGCGTTTAATTTTTTTGTTCGAGATAGAAAACGGAGCTGCTAATCTAGACTATTTAGCAACACAAAAAAAGTGTTAAAAACAAATAAACTACTTAAGATTTTTATATTATACGCGTGTTGAACGTATTGCTCTGTTTCGACTACAATATTCCGACAAAATATATCGATAAACAATACTATATCGATTTGAAGTACTCTAGAACTCAAATACTAATTGTACAAAAAAATAGATTCTAAGTTTTTTGCAATTAATTGCAGTTTTTTCAGAATCGATAAATTGTTAACTATAAACTAATATCTGAAAATCAATCGCACTAAATATCTTGTTTGTCTTAAACTAGTATATTTATAAATATAGACAGCTCAATTCTAACTAGAACTCTAATAGACAAAAAGTACAATATTAAAATGCAGTAATTTAATATAGTAGACTTTGACTAAAAACTAAGAGTTCTGTAAATTATCTTATTGTCGAATTGTAATACTAAAACAATAATTAAAAAAACAATAATATAGATTTGCAAAAACAATCGAGAGATTGATAATCAAGTTGCTATTCGAATTACTATTTTATTTGAAAAGTCGAAATACTTAATACAATATTTGTAGATTTTCGATAGTCTATCTATTTATTATTAATAACAAATACAAGTTACAGCTTGCTCAGATAGAGAATTTTGTCTTAAATCTATTATTAATTACTGTAACTGTAATTTGCAGATAGAATAAAAAAAAAGTCGAGAAATATATTGAGCTCGAAATTGACTGCGTTGCAAACTTTAGTATTGTATAATTTGACAGAAAATTAATCAACTTGTCGGAATTATTGTATATCAAAATATATATAAAAGCACTAAAAGAACAACCGATTTATCGAAACACAAAAAAAAATTGTTTGCAATTTTTAAATTTGAAACAAAATCGAGACAGATATTTTGAGTTTAGCAATTAAATACAAATAAACAGAATTATCAATTTTACAATTAAAAATATTTAATATTTAGCTATTGCAAAAAAATATATTGTCTAAACTAATCTAAAGTTGCGCTACAATACACAAAAATAACAAACAGAAAAAATAACTATATATATTTGAATTTTCAAAAATACTAATAAAATCTAAATATTGTCTGCAGACTATTTTTGTTTCGACTGATTTTTTAGAAAAAATATAAAAAAAATATTATTTTTTGCTGTTGTCGAATTTACTAATTTCGAATATATTGTTGTCTGTCTGAGAGACTTGAAATTAAATCTCAAGATTTATATTGAAATTATAGACAACTGTTAGAAATATATTGCAATAGAAATTTTTCGAATCGACAAACTATTCGAAAACAGTGTAGTATTTGTTGTCGGCAATAAATGCGTTTGCAAAAATAATAAGCTGCATTTTATATTAAAAACAACAATTCTTGATTATAATTAAATTTCTATTTAGAAATACAATAAGATCTCGATACTGTTCGAGCTTGTCTACAGAAAAATAGAATATTAGTTAGTTAATTTTTTTCAATTAATTTATAGCAATAATTTTCCGGAAACGCTTGCTTCTGTTGTTGTTTTTAATTTTTAGTATTGTAAAAAGATAATTTTTGTTGTAGACAGAAATTAAAAAAAATATTGCAGTAAATTGCTAATAGAAAATGCAAAGAAATTTCTGAACAAACAGTATTTTCAAAGTTTTGCTAACAATAGAATAAAAGTACTGCAGTAGAATTTGAAATTTCGAGATATTCTATTTTTTCTTGTATTTATTAGACAGTTTGTTTAATTTCTATACAAAAAATTTTCTGATTCGATTAGTTTATTTGCTGCTGCAATAGTATTAATTTAGAATAAAGAAATTTCTGTTTTGCAGTTCGATATTTGTATAATTGCAAGCAAAGAAAATGCGCAATCGAAAAAAAAAAAACTTAAGTATTAGAGAGTGCAAAAAATTGTACAGTCTATTAAATTTATTTAACAATAGTCGAGTTCGAAATACTATTTAAAGTCGAATTTTCTAAAACTGTTTGTAGAAACAATATTTCTAAAACAGAACAAAATTTTTCTAAATATAGTTCTAAACTACAAACTAAGTTTCAGTAATCGCGAAAAACTTCTATATAGCAGTAGTAGCAATTATATTTTTTGTATCAAGATTTTCGCGCACAGTCTGTATTATTCTTTCGAAATTATAAAGCAGAAGTTTGTATCGTCTAACAATATTTATAATATTGCAATTAATTCGAAAATAGTTTTAAATAACATTGTAAACGAGATCGAGCTGCGCGAAAACTATATTGTAAAAAATAAAAAATAAAATTTAATCGACAAAGTCGGTTGACAACTACAGCAGTTTATAACAGATTACGCTATCTTTGTAGTTAAGATTTCGACAACAACAAAAACAAATAGTGTAGTTTTTCTTGTACAGTTTGCTATATTGTGTAAGAGCAATACTGTCGAAAATAAGCTGCAGTATTTGTACAAAAACACTAATTATAACAAAATATTTTTGCTGCTGCTTCGGCAATATAGACTTGAGATAGTTTGTATTCGAATAATATTAAATAGCAAGTATCTCGAGAAAAAAAAACTATCGATTGATATTAATAGATATAAATATTACTGTCTCGGCAATTAAAAAAATAAAATATAGACAATACTTGATCGAGACAGAAAATAGATAAAAAATATCGATTAAAAAGAAAATATCTTTATTGTAGATTGTAACAACTGTTCAGAAAATTACAAAATTAATTTCGAAAAATTTCTCGAACAAAATCTGTATCTGCTATAAGTTTAGAGTTTGTCGATATTTTTGACAAAAATTATAAAAAAAAATTGAATTCAAAATCTCTTTTTAATATATTTGCAATACGTCTTTTAATTCTGTTCAGCTGATTGATAAAACAACTTTTTAGATTGTAAAAATAAAATACTAAATCTGAAATTTCGACAAAATAGAATCTAAAAAAGAACTAAGTTGTAGCGTCGAGATAATAGAAAACACAATTTTTTTTGCAATTAATTTTATATAGTTGCTAAAATATATTGTTGAAGAGTAAAGTAATCTCTAGATAGATATTGAAGAAAACATTAATTTACTGAAAATTGTATTAAAGATATTTCAGTATCTAATATTTTTTGTAACTGATTTGTTTTTTGTAAATACGCAGAAAATTGTTATAAAAGAGATCGAGATTGCTGTCTAAGTTTGTATTAATAAATATAAAAGAGTATCTTGTTTTAAAGTACTGTAAACTATTGTAAAAAACAAAAATATTCTAAAACTATTTTTTTCAGTAATCGAGATAGAAGACTCTCTAAATCAGAATAATATCGAAATATAAAAAGTTGTCAGAATTGTAGAAAAAATTCTCGATACTATAATTAATTTAGACAATAGATATTTTTATCGAAAAAATATTAAATCGATATCGAAAATATTGAACAAAGACTTTACAAATCTTAAAAAAAAAATTTTGTTAAAAATAAATTTTCTGATCGAAATCTTGCAGAAGCAAAATAGTATTTTTGAAAATTTTTGTTTAATTAACAAGAGTTTTTAGCTCGATTCAGAATGTTTTTAAATTTTCGATTAAAATAGAATATTGCAGTTTTATACTGTAATCGATACTTTTTATAAATATTTTTTCTTGTATATGCGCGCAATTTAGAATATTGTCGAAATTAAAAAAATAGTGTTGCAAAATTATAGTGCTACAATTATACCGACAAAAGACAGACAAAACACAGTTGTTGTATCAAATATATTGAAAGAGTTTTTTAATATAGATAAATAAATTAGCTTTTCGAGCTATATAAAGAAAAAAAATATAGATACTGTAGTTTTAAACTCTATTGTTTGATTTTTATTCTAGACAGAACTGCTTTGTCTAATATATTGCAAAATTGTTGATCAAAATTTTGAAATTCTCTTTATTTCGAAAAAGAAAAAACAAAAAATAGAAGAGCTAAAAATTGCTATATATAATAGAGAGCGTAACAATTTATACAACAAAACTGTTTGTATTTTAAAATCGACAAAAAATATAACAATTGAAAATATCTATTGTCAGAAATTGAATTTTCGATTTAACGAAGTTCAGTTTTTTAATACAGTTGTTAATCAACAAAGCGCGTCAGTTTATTGCTGTATAGTTATTGCTGAATCTATTGCGAGAAAGAGAATAGCACAAATATAAAAAATTGCACAATTGTTGTAAAATCTGCTTTCGGAATATCAGATATCAAAAATAGTTAACTATTTTTTGCAGAAACAAAGTATTCGAAGAAAAATTAAAAAGTTTCTGCGTATCGAAATACTCTATTAACAAATAAGTAGATATTAGTTTAAAATATAGATACAAACTTATTACAATTGCAGTTAGAAACAAAGATCTAAACAATAGTATTGTCTGCGATATAAATTTAGATATTATTTGTAGCTAACAACAAAAAAACAACTACAGAATCGATATAAAAATAGAAAGCGGTCGAAAAATAACAAGAACTAGCAGAAATAGCTAATAATATATAGTTGATTTTGTTTTTCGACTGAACAATATTGTAGAAATCTGAGTTAATTTTTGCGTTTTTCTAATATCTTTGTTGAAACTAAAGCAAGAAATTATAATTTTTAATAGAAATAAAATTATTTTTATTGTTTGAAGAAAATGCATTGTTATATTTGCAATCTAACAAACGAGATTGGCTAAACAATTCGGATAAATTGTTATTGTATAAAGACAGATTGTTGTTTTCTCTATTTGTTAGCAATAAAACTTTTTATTTGTTAATAGACAACAATAGAAAAAATAATAGACAACAAATACTGCAATCGATATTGTCTGCAGACAATTTCCGATTTTCTATATTGATATTATCGATAATATAAAAGAAAAAGCCGATATTTGATAAAGTCTGTAAAAAAGACAGTATTTTGCTGAGATATTTGCGAAAATATTCGAGAATATCAAAGATTTTATTTCTATTCTATTTATATATTACTGAAGTTCGACTTTCGATATTAATATTGTTTCTATATTTTTAAATAATATCTGATAGATATTTAGCGACAATAGCAGAATATATAGCTTAAAATACTTATTTGAAAAACACAATTAAACTATTGTTGCTAATTGTTCAAAATATATTGGCATCTAAATTAGAGAAAAAATTAGTAATAGAATATTATATCGATAAATCTTGAGAACATTTTTATAGACAACAACAGCTCGACAAAAGAATTTCGATCTCAAAAAAGAGAACTTGACAATAACAAAAAATAAAATTAACTAAACAAAGAAACAAAAAATAAAAAAAGAGAATTGATTTCTAAAAGATACAGTACTGAAACTTAAGACAAAATATCTAAGAACAGAGAGCGCAAATTGACACATTGCGATAGAATAAACAATTAGATTGTTTGCAACTCTAAAATTTGTTTTAAAATAATTAGAGAGACAATTACTCGAAGCAATTATAACAATTTTGAAATATTTGTTTTCAATTGTTTTTTGTAAATTTAAAGAATCTTCGATTTAAAATAGTATTTTCTGCACAAACAACAATAGTAGAACAGCAAATATAGAATGTCGAATCTGATTTCAACTAAAAACAAAAAATCTTTAAGTATTCTACAAAAAAATATAGATATAGAAATTCGATCTAAAAAGCAGAGTATTAAATTTCGAGCTTGCAATCTCGACAACAGTAGAGAATAAAAAAAAAATATTAAAAATCGAAAAGAATTCGATACAATACAAAATACTGTTGCTAAATAGCAATAAAAAAACAGAGTCGAAATATTGAATAGCAGAATATTTTATTTTTTTAAAAAAAATTTCGATCTTGAACAATCTGTCGATTTTGACAAGCTTTGTTTTAAGAAAAGAATCAATTTTGAAAAATTTGTAGACAAAACAATACAAAACAAAAACACAGTACAAAAATCGATATTTTAAATAAATCGAGAACTAATTTCAGCAATATTGTTTCTACTTATTGTCGAACTTAAATCAATAGTTAAATAATTTTTTTTTAGTACAAAAGTAAAAGAGCGAGATTGCTGAAAAAAAACAAAAAATATAATTTCGATAAAACAAATAATATCGGCAATCGAAGAGATCTCGAATATCTCTCGATTGCAACAAAAATATTTAAAATTGCAACAGTCGGAATTGAATTCTACAAATAGCAATAAAAATAAAAAACTGCAGAAACAGAATTCGAAAGCAAACAAAAATAGAAATTCGAACAATATTGTTGTCGCAAAAAACTTTTTGAAGATCTTTTAAATATATAGAAAGTGTCGAAATTTTTTGTTAACAACAATATCGATTTTAAGAGAAAATATTTTTTTCGAGACAATTTGTAAGTGTTTGCGTTCTCGAAAAAATTGAAAATTGTAAAAATTGAAAAAAAATAGCAGATATAAAATAGAATCGGACAGATTGACAACAGACTTATATATATTTTCGACAAAAATACTGATTGCTGCAAAAATAGCTGAAAAAACAAACGCGTTGTCGAACGCGACAGAATTGTATAACAGATTTTTGTTAATTCAGTCTGTTTGCTCGACTCTAAGAGTCTATATTCTGATTTTTTTGTTTGTATTAACTTTTTGTTGTGCTTTTTTTCTAACTGTCTTTTGTTCGACAGAATCGATAAATTTAAAAAAGTGTTTTTTTTTCGACTTCGACAGCAAAAAAGCAGATATTAGAGATACAATAGAAACGCGCTGTATAATAGTAGTTGAACAAAGATATCTAACAGATTGCAATAGAAAATTTTAAAAAAAATAGAAATTAACAATTAATACGAACAAAAACTAACAATAATAGCTATTCTCGCGAGCAAATAATAGAAGCGATAGAAGATCGAAAAAAAATTTAAAAAAAAAAAAAACTGTTAACAAAGAAACAAGAAATTAAGAAGAAATTAACAATAGAAAATTATAATCTAGCAAATATAGCAAGCTTGACAATCGACAAAATCGAACAAGCGCTTTGAATTAGAAAAATTGCAATAAAACTAGTATTACTAATCGAGAAACTGTATCTTTTGAATCTCGAGATTGCAATCGAGACAATATAGAGCAATTGTTCGATTTGCTTCTCGACTAAAACAAAAGAATTGCAGATTAGATAGACAAATTTTGTCGATCGATATATATATAGATTAACGCTGTTTTCAAAAAACTTAATAATTCAGTTGTTTTAATAGTATACAGCTCGATTGCAATACGCAATTGACACTTTTGTTTTGAATTGCGATATTGTCGAATTTTGCTATTAAAACGCTAAGATATTCGAGATTCAAATATAGAAAGCAATACAAAAAATTGCACAAGACTTGCTCTCGCACTAATAAGACGCAATTCGATTCGAGAAAGAATAAAAGAGAGAAAAGAACTGATTGATAGATAAAAACAATAGTGTCAATTGTTTGAGTAATAGCGTTTATAATATAGAATAATAGCAACAGAAAAAAGCAAATACAGAAAGAAAACAAATATCAAAACAATAATTAAATACGCAACGTCGTATGCGAGCTCGACAACATTATAATAATTATATAAGAACAAAAGATTATCGCAATAATAGCAAGAAAACTTTTTATTGCGCAGATTCGACAGAATTTAATTCTCGATTGTAAGCGCAGATCTTTCTGAAGCAGATTGATTGCGTATCCGAATAACTATATACGATGTCCGCGCGTTTGTCGATTCTGACTCTCCGCCCTATACTATTACAAGAAACAAATAGTCTTGCTATAAATATTCGATAGTATTAAATAGATTTTTTGTTAGTTCGAATAACTATTTATTAAAGTAAATTATTTCTAAATATTGTAAATATTGAGCGTTTATTAATTAATATATTTGTAAATGTCTAGAATCTATCTATTTATATACTAGAATAAAAATATAATAAACAAATCGAATAATTGTATCAAGAACTTAACAATATCTACTTATAGAAATATAGTAATAATTTAGAGTCTAAGATAAATTAATATTATAATAGTATTTTTTAGAAAATTCAAAATTTGCAATTTTAGAAATCGAATATCTTAAATTTCTATTGCAACTAGTTTAAAACGCAATAAATAAATTAATATAAAGACTAGAAGTTAATATATCGATACTTAATTATATAGAAAATAGAAATTGTTGTCTATATATAAATAAAATACACAAGAACTTAAAAATAAAAAATATAAAAAAGACAAAAATTTTAAGTATTAAAAACAAAAAAGACAATAGCTAAACTATTGCAAAAAAAAATACAAATTTGCTATTTATATCTAAATATATTAGAAAGTTCTTTCAATTAACTTTGAATTTCTTTGCGTTATTGTTTAAGTAATAGAGCAAATTGTCGATTTTAAAAGCGCAATAATTGTAGACAAAAAATTAATTGTAGTAGATTTAATATTAATAACTAATAGCAACTTAAAAGCAAAACTGTAGTATAACGCAAAAATCTTTGTGTTAGCATTTTTTTTTATCTTTTTTAAAATTTTGCAAATAGATAAAAAAACTATCGAAAAAACTATAAAATTAAAAAAAACAAAAATCTTTATCAATCGATAAATTCGATTTCGACAAGAGAAATTGTTTTGTTCTTAGATTATTATTGTTATTATTGTTTATATCTTTGTTTTTAGCTTTATCTTTAACTTTATCTTTTTTATCTTTATTTTTATTAAAATCTTCAAGTTTATTTTCAAGTTTATCTTTATTTGCAATTTCAAATTTATCTTTAATTTAATTTTAATCTTTAATATCAAAATTAATATCTTTATTTCTATTTGCAAAAAATTTGTTAGTCTCGAATATATATACAAGTTGTTTGTAGACAACTTTCTTGTCGATTTATTATTTGTTTATATGTTTTTTTTTGTATATTGCTTTTATAGTTCGATACGCTACTTTTAATATTTTGTGTATTGTTTTTATCTTTTAATTGTACGCAAGTTGTAGATTTGTAGTTGTTAGTATATTTATTTTTAATTTTTTTTTGTTTCAATTGTTTGTTCTCGATCTATATTAGCTTATCTAAGATCGAAATTAATATAATAAAATATATCGAGAAAAATTGTTTGCAAACTACTTTTGTTAAAAAAGCAAAAAATCTATTTGTTAAATATATTTGTAATTTAGAAATCGACACTTTTTGCAACAAACACAATTTCTTAAAATTGAGCTTTTTGCAAAACTTAATTTTAACAAAAAGATTGTTTTTAGTATATAAATTTTGAATATTAGTTTATTTCTTGCAAAAGAATCTTTAATCGAATTGCTAAATATATAAATTTTCGCACTTAAGACTAAGTATTTGTATCTATACAAATATATTATTATAGAAATTGCTATTGTTGTTTGTTTTGTTCGAATTGTCGAGTTGCTACTAATTAATTTTCTTCTATATAACAATTATATTATTTTGTTTTGCAATAATTTCAATTTGTTTTCTAATAGCAGTAATCTAAATTATTTGATTATATATATAGTCGATAGTAATTACTTAGATAAAGTATAGTCGAGTCTATTCTATATATAAAATACAATTGCTATTCTAAAGCGCAATCTAAATTTAATTAAAAATATCGAAAAAACAACAATTGTTGCAATTAAGTTGTAGATTGTAGCTTGTAAACAAGATACAAAAAGATATAACAAAAATATTAACAAAATTATAAATATTATTAAATATGTTAATAGCAATCTTCTATTTTGCAATCTTATAATTGTTTCGAATATTAAGTATGTTGTATTTAAGATTAGCAAAATAAAACTTTATTAACTATTGTATTAAAAATTAATCGCAAAATATAAAAAGCTTGCAATTGTTAAAAATATATATATAATATATAAGATCTATTAAGAACTAAAACTTAATAAAGAAGTATACAATATAAATAGCAAGATTCTAACAAAAAATCGAATTAAGATATTGAGCAAAAACACAAGTTATTTGATAGTAATAAATAATATTAAGATTACGAAATTTTTTATATTATACAACAATATTTTTTGTTATTTTAGAGATTTTTCTTGTTTAATAGAAATAATCAAGCTTAAGCAATACTATTGCATAATAGAAACAACAATAATTAACAAAATTTCTAAAAGTTATTTTCTTTTCTTTGTTGTAATTCTTGCTAAGAGTGCCAACAATCTACTAATAGATATAAAGATATTTAACTATCTTTTTGATACTTAACTGCAATTTTATATAGTATTATTTGCTATATAAAAGATTCTAATTAATACAAACAAAACAACTATTAATATTAAGAATAACTAACGCAAATATCTAATATATATAGAAGAGCGTAAAAATTAAAAAAAGTAGTTTGCTAACTATATCTAAGTCGATTTGCTTATTAATTATTAACAATATAATATATTTGTAGAATACTTGCAAATTAAGAAGTCAACAATATATCGATAGATTTGCGATAGTTAGTAGAAAGTACTATATTTCTCAAAAGATAGTCTTATATTTAATAAAAATCGAAATATTGTTTTTAAAATTAGAGCAAGCTTAGTTTTTATTATAAAGAAAATCGAATAAATTTTTAAGATTGTTTGACTTATTAAATATAGATATAGTTGTTAGCAAATTAGTAAAAAATATTGCAAAATTTTTAATATTCTTATAGATAAGAGTATTAAAATATTTAAGTTTTTGAACTTTGTTACAAATAATGTGTTCGAAGATATTAGAATATCTATACTAAACTATATTTAGAATATTTGTATTAAGAATCTTAATATTATTAAGATTCTTAATAGTATTTTCTTTTTTATTAACAATATTTTGATACTTTCGATATTTTGTTTTAATCTAAATATACTTAAAATTTGTATATTTCTACAAGTAAAAAAGATAGCAATACAATTAAATAGTATAAAATATAAAAACAATATAGAGTAGAATTAATAAATTGTTCGATAGATCGAGTATATATTGCAAAAGATTTCTTAATTGTATCTCGAATATATATTGTCGATTTAAATAGCTATTAATATTACAACAATTAACAAAGTACTTAAAGCGCAAGATAGAAAAATAATTTTAAATTTTCTTTTTTTATACTTGTATAGTAGTCGAGAAAACTACAATTAAGATAGAGCAATAGACTTATCAACTAAATTGCTATACTATTTTTAAATACTTCTTATAGAGATACTTTTTTAGTTTAGACTTTAAATTATTGTTAGAAATCTTATCTATTAATAAAAAAATCGATAGCTAATACTTATTTATATTATTGTTTAAATTCTTTTTAATTTTTTCTATTTTAATATTTTTAATTATTTTATCGAATATTAAAAGCAAACAAAAGCAAATATTATTTATAGATAGTTTATAATTATTCTTAAATACAAATTTGTTTGTTGCAAAAAAATCGAAAAAATAAAAGTTGTCTACAAACAACTTGTATTTTTCGAGTATTAAAACTTTTTTTTTTAAAACTATAAAAACTATAAAAAATAGTACAATTACAATCTTGTCTAAATCTATAATATTGCATAATATTTATCTATCTAATAATTATTTAATTTAATATATCTATATTATAAAAACAACTTAATATACTTTTAGAGTATATCTAATAAGCTTAAGTGCTAAGATTTTAAGCAATATTGTAATTTTTGCAACAAAAATGTTATTGTAATTAAAATTATAGTTGTTGTTAGAATTGAAGTTAGCAATTGATCGAGATAGTTTTAACAAAATAATAGTACTCTACTCAAAAAATATTTCGAAGAAAAAAGATTTAATAGAATTAAGATAAAAAATAATACAAATTTTACTATATTTGAGAGCAATTGCAATTATTGTATTTAGCGCTGTTTACAATTCTCAAAAATAACAACAAATCTAATTAGTAATTTAAATATTTCGATTAAAAGTTTCTTTATTAATAGTATAAATAAAAATATTAAGCACAAAATTGTTGCATAATTGTTCTATAGCAACAACTATCTAAGTGTCGACTTCAATAATAGTCGAAATAATACTAACGTTGTTGACTAGCAAGAAAAGAAACAATACTTGTATTTTTGTACTAATTAGTTCGATTATTTCTATATATTTCTTAACTATTATAATTAAACAAAAGTTGCGCAAGTCTATTTGCTTCAAATTAAAAAAAACAATAGCAATACTTTTAATAAAATCTTTTTAAAACTTTTTAAAAATATTGTTAAACTTTTGTCTAATTTGCGCAACAATATTTTAAAAGACAACAAAATTCTATATCTTTATTTGTAGATCGACAACTTTTAATTTTTATTTCTTTTTCTATAAAGTTGTTGCAAACTAATTATTCTTTGTATTTATATATAGATAATTAATATATAAATAAGTTGTTTGTTTAACTATTAAAGTATCGAACAATTTACAAATTAATTTAATCTCTATTTTAATCAAAGTTAAATAAATAAATATTCAAACAAAAATACTTTAAAAGCATATAATATCGATACTAAATTTCTTTAAACTATATTGTTAATTATATTGTAATATATTGAAGACTCTATATTAATTTTTCAAAATATAATTGTAAAGTTTGTTTGATATTTTTGATATTAAAATATACAAAATAGTAACAACTATATTTTGTATTATCTTTGCTATTGTATTTATAGCAATTTTCGAATTAAAGTAAAGTATTTAAAGTATTGTAACTATTTAAAAATAATATTTTCGATTGTTGCTAAAAATAGTATATAATTTAATATCAAAAAAAAATAGAATATATAGAAAAAAGTCTATTTTAATATTTCGATTTTTAAGTTATACAAAGATTTTGTTCGAAGATTAATACTTTAAAAATTTGATATTTTTAACAAAAAAACTATATTGTTAATTCTCTTATTATAGTTGTAAAGTCTTCTTAATTCTATTGTTGTTTTTTAAAATAATATTGCGCAAAATATTAATATTTGATAGTTCGAGATATTTAAACAATATCTGTTTATTAATTTCGAGATCTATATTAATTACAAAGATATTTCGAGAATTCTTATATAAAACTTTCTTCTTTAGTATATTTAGATTTTAAACAATAACAATAAATTTGTTTCTTCTCGACAATACTAATTTGTTTGTATATATAATTTTAGCAATTAATGTTGCAGCAATATTGTCTAGCTTGCGTTTTCGAAATATCGAAACAAAAATTGTCTGCAAATTATAAAATTAGTCTAAAATACAAATATTTAAAACAAAAGTTGTTTGCAAATTGCAATTTTTGTTTAATACAAAATTATTTAAGATTAGATTAAAATATTATCAAAAACTTAAATAAAATAATTAAAAAACTACTTAAACAAGATTTGTAATTTTAAACAACAAAGAGCTGCAGCTATAATTTAATATATATTAGTATAATTAGTAAAACAAAGCAATTAACGCAGATACAAAAACAAGCGAAAATTAGCAAAAAGTAAAAAGAATAATATAAATTGCAAATAATTGCAAGTTTAGAAGAAAACAAAAATGCAATCGAAAATAATTCGAAACTTTAATACTAGATTGCATTAAAAACAAAATATTATCTACAATTAACTTTTGTTGTTTTTGAAACAATATAAAGTTCTAAGAAGTTTACAGAATAAAATAGAATAAAAAAATAAAATCTTTGTATTAAATTGATATTAAACTCTATTCTGCTAGTATTGCTAAATTTAAGCAACAAAAAATCGAAAATTAGTTGTAAATTTTATAGAATCGAGAAATTAATCTGTCTATATTGCACAAAAATCTATCAAAAATATATCGAAAAAAATCTGCTATTTTTATAAATTTCTTAGTTATTAATTTTTGATACTTTTTGTTTTTTAATTAATTTAATAGACTGCAATTGTCTGCAAACAACTTGTATTGCAACAAACTTATATTAATGCAATAAATAGAAATATTAAAGAAATAAAAGAAAGTAAGAATTGTTAACTAATATAGAACTATTATAATCTAATATAATTTAAAAATATTGTACAATCGAGATCTAAGATATTTAATCTTTTTATTTAAAATAAGAGACAAAGCTGCTAATCTAAACTATTTAGCAACATAAAAAAAATATTAAAAACAAATAGATTATTTAAGAATTCTATATTATATATATATTAAATGCATTGCTTTGCTTCGATTGCAATGTTTCGACAGAATATATTAATAAACAATATTATATCGACTTAAAGTACTCTAGAACTTAAGTACTAATTGTGCAAAAAAATAAATTCTAAGTCTTTTGCAATTAATTGCAATCTTTTTCAAAATTAATAGATTATTAATTATAAATTAATATTTAAGAATTAGTTGCACTAAATATCTTGCTTGTTTTAGACTAGTATATTTATAGATATAGATAACTCAATTTTGACTAAAATTTTAACAAACAAGAAATGCAATATTAAGACGCAATAATTTAATATAGTAGACTTTAACTAAGAGCTAAGAACTTTGTAAATTATCTTACTATTAGATTGTAATACTAAAACAATAATTAAAAAAACAACAATATAGATTTGCAAAAACAACTAAAAGATTAATAATTAAGTTGCTGTTCGAATTACTATTTTATTTAAAAAGTTAAAATACTAGATACAATATTTGTAGATTTTCGACAATCTATTTATTTATTATTAATAACAGATACAAGTTACAACTTGTTTAAATAGAGAATTTTGTCTTAAATCTATTATTAACTACTATAACTATAATTTGCAAATAAAACAAAAAAAAAATTAAAAAATATATTAAGCTCGAAGTTAATTGTGTTGCAAACTTTAATATTGCGCAATTCGATAGAAAATTAATTAACTTATTAAAATTATTGTATGTCAAAGTATATATAAGAGCGTTAAAAGAACAACAAATCTACTAAAATACAAAAAGAAATTATTTGCAATTTTTAGACTTAAGATAAGATTGAGACAAACGCTTTAAATTTAGCAATTAAATATAAGTAAACAAAATTATTAATTTTACAATTAAAAACATTCGATATTTAGCTACTACAAAAAAATAAATTGTTTAAACTAATCTAAAGTTGCGCTACAATATACAAAGATAATAAACAAAAAAAATAACTATATATATCTAAATTTTTAAAAATACTAACAAGATCTAAATATTGTCTACAAACTATTTTTATCTTAACTAATCTCTTAAAAAAAATATAAAAAAAATATTATTCTTTGTTGTTGTCAAATTCGCTAATTTCGAATATATTGTTATTTGTTTAAAAGATTTAAAGTTAAATCTTAAGATTTATATTAAAGTTATAAACAATTGTCAAAAATATATTGCAATAGAAATTCTTTAAATTGACAAATTATTTAAAAGCAATACAATATTTGTTGTCGACAATAAGTATATCTACAAAAATAATAAACTATATTTTGCGTCAAAGACAACAATTCTCAATTATAATTAGATTTCTATTTAAAAATACAATAAAATCTCGATATTGTTCGAGCTTGTTTGCAAAAAAATAAAATATTAGTTAGTTAATTTTTTTCAATTAATTTATAACAATAATTTCTTAAAAACGCTTGCTTTTATTGTTGTTTTTAATCTTTAATATTATAAAAAGATAATTTTTGTTATAGATAAGAATTAAAAAGAGTATTGCAATAGATTGCTAATAAAAAGTGTAAAAAAAAATTTAAGCAAACAGTATTCTTAGAATTTTGCTAACAATAGAATAGAAATACTACAATAGAACTGAAAATCTCGAGATATTCTATTTTTTCTTGTATCTATTAGATAGTTTGTTTAATTTCTATGCAAAAAATTTTCTAATTTGATTAGTCTACTTGTCGCTACAATAGTATTAATTTAGAATAAAGAAATCTTTGTTTTGCAATTTGATATTTGTGTAATTGCAAGCAAAGAAAATGCGCAATTAAAAGAAAAGAAGTTTAAATATTAGAAAATACAAAAAACTATATAGTTTGTTAAGCTTATCTAACAATAGTCGAGCTCGAAATACTGTTTAAAATTAAGTTTTTTAAAATTGTTTGTAGAAACAACGTTTCTAAAACAAAATAAGAATTTTTTGAATATAGTTCTAAATTACAAGCTAAGTTTCAATAATTGTAAAAAGCTCTTATATAGCAATAGCAATAATTGTGTTTTTTGTATTAAGATTTTTGTATACAATTTATACTATTTTCTTGAAATTGTAAAGCAAAAACTTATATTATTTAATAGTATCTATAATATTGCAATTAACTCGAAAGTAATTTTAAATAATATTGTAAACAAGATCGAATTGCGCAAAGACTATATTGTAAAAGATAAAAAATATAGTTTAATTAACAAAATCGATTAACAATTACAACAATCTATAACAAATTATACTATTTTTGTAATTAAGATTTCGACAACAACAAAAGCAAATAATATAGTTTTTCTTATATAGCTTGCTATATTGCGTAAAAGCAATATTGTCGAAAATAAACTATAGTATTTGTATAAGAGCGCTAACTATAATAGAATACTATTGCTGCTACTTTAACAACGCAAATTTAAGATAATTTGCGTTTAAATAATATTAAATAGCAAGTATTTTAAAAGAAAGAAGCTATCGATTAATATTAATAGATATAAATATTATTGTCTTAACAATTAAGAGAATAAAATATAAGCAATACTTAATTAAGACAAAAGATAAATAGAAAATATTAGTTAAAGAGAAAATATTTTTATTGCAAGTTGTAACAACTTTTCAAAGAGTTACAAAATTAATCTCGAGAATTTTTTTAAATAGAATTTGTATCTATTATAAATTCAAAATTTGTCAATACTTTTAACAAAGATTGTAAGAGAAATTAAATTCAAGATTTCTTTTTAATATATTTGCAATATATCTTTTAATTCTGTTTAGCTAATTAATAAGACAATTCTTTAAATTGTAAAAATAAGATACTAAATTTAAAATTTCGACAAAATAGAATTTAAAAAAGAGTTAAACTACAATATCGAGATAATAAAAGATGCAATTTCTCTTGCAATTAATCTTGTACAATTGCTAAAATATATTGTTAAAGAGTAAGATAATCTCTAGATAAATATTGGAAAAAATATTAATTTGCTAAGAGTTGTACTAAAGATATTTTAATATCTAATATTTCTTATAACTAATCTATTTTTCGTAAATGTGCAAAAAGTTGTTATAAAAGAGATTGAGATTGCTATCTAAACTTGTATTAATAAATATAAAAGAATATTTTACTTTAAAGTATTGTAAATTGTCGCAAAAAACAAAAATATCTTAAAATTGCTTTTTTTAATAATTAAGACAAAAAACTCTTCAAACTAGAATAATATTAAAATATAAAGAGTTGTTAAAATTGTAAAAAGAATTCTTAATACTATAATTAATTTAGATAATAGATATCTTTGTCGAGAAAATATTAAATCAATATTGAAAATATTGAACAAAAATTTTACAAATTTTAAAAAAAATATTTTGTTAAAAATAAATCTTCTAATCAAAGTCTTGCAAAAATAGAATAAAATTTTTAAAAAAATTTGTTTAATTAATAAAAGTTTTCAACTTAATTCAAAATATTTTCAAATTTTTAATTAAAACAAAATATTGTAGCTTTATATTGTAATTGATATTTTTTATAAATATCTCTTTTTATATATGCGTGCAATTCAAAATATTGTTGAAGTTAAAAAAATAATATTGCAAAGTTATAATATTGCAATTATATTAACAAAGAGCAAACAAAACACAATTGTTGTATCAAATATATTAAAAGAGTTTCTTAATATAAATAAATAAGTCGATTTCTTAAACTATATAAGAAAAAAGAATATAAATACTATAATTTCAAACTCTATTGTTTAATTTCTATTCTAGACAAAGCTGCTTTGTCTAATATATTGCAAGATTGTTAATTAGAATTTTAAAATTCTTTTTATTTCGAGAAAAAAAAAAAAAGAAGAAGAAGAACTAAAAATTGCTATATATAACAAAGAGTGTAACAATCTATACAACAAAATTGTTTGTATCTTAGAATCGACAAAAAATACAACAACTAAAAATATCTATTGCTAGAAATTGAATTTCTAATTTAACAAAATTTAGTTTCTTAACGCAATTGTCAATTAACAAAGCGCGTCAATTTATTGCTATATAGTTATTGCTAAATCTATTGCAAAAAAAAGAATAGCGCAAATATAAAAAATCACGCAATTGTTGTAAGATTTGCTCTCGAGATATTAAGTATTAAAAATAATTAACTATCTTTTGCAAAAACAGAATATTCGAAGAAGAATTAAAGAGTCTCTGCGCATTAAGATACTCTATTAACAAATAAATAGATATTAGTTTAAAATATAAATGCAAACTTATTGCAATTATAGCTAGAAATAAAGATCTAAACAATAATATTGTTTGCAATATAAATTCAGATATTATTTGTAGCTAATAGCAAGAAAACAATTATAAAATTGATATAGAAATAAAAAGCAATCAAAAAATAACAAAAATTAGTAGAAATAGCTAATAATATATAGTTAATCTTGTCTTTCGACTAAATAATATTGTAAGAATTTAAACAAATTCTTGCGTCTTTTTAATATCTTTGTCGAAACTAAGACAAAGAATTATAGTTTTTAATAAAAATAAAATTATCTTTATTGTTTAAAAAGAATGCGTTGTTACGTTTGCAATCTAACAAACAAAATTAATTAAACAATTCGAATAAATTGTTATTGTATAGAGACAAATTGTTGTCTTTTCTATTTGTTAGTAATAAGACTCTTTGTTTGTTAATAAACAACAAAAAAAAAAAAAAAAAGATACTACAATTAATATTGTCTGTAGACAACTTTCGATCTTTTGTATTAATATTATTAATAATATAGAAAAAGAAATTGATATTTAATAAAGTCTATAAAAAAAACAGTATTTTGCTAAAATATTTGCAAAAATGCTCGAGAACAACAAAAATCTTATCTCTATTCTATTTATATATTATTGAAGTTCGACTTTTAATATTAATGTTATTTCTATATTTTTAAATAATATCTAATAAATATTTAACAACAATAGCAGAATATACAACTTAAAATATTTGTTTAAAAAACACAATTTAACTATTGTTGCTAATTGTTCAAAATATGTTAATATCTAAATTAAAAAAAAAATTAATAATAGAATATTATATCGATAGATTTTAAAAACATTCTTACAAATAGCAATAACTCGACAAAAGAACTTCGATTTTAAAAGAAAAAACTCGATAATAGTAAAAGATAGAGTTAACTAAACAAAAAAACAAAAAATAGAGAGAGAGAATTAACTTCTAAAAGATACAATATTAAAACTTAAAATAAAATATCTAAAAACAAAGAACGCAAATTAATATACTATAACAAAACAAACAATTAAATTGTTTGCAATTCTAAAATTTGCTCTAAAATAATTAGAAAGATAATTACTTAAAGCAACTATAACAATTTTAAAGTATTTGTTTTCAATTGCTTTTTATAAATCTAAGAAATCTTTAATCTAAAATAGTGCTTTCTATATAAACAACAATAATAGAATAGCAAATATAGAGTATCGAATCTAACTTTAACTAAAAGCGAAAAATCTTTAAGTATTTTACAAGAAAATATAGATATAGAAATTTAATTTAAAAAACAAAATATTAGATTTCGAGCTTGCAATTTTAACAACAATAAAGAATAGAAAAAATATATTAAAAATTAAAAAAAATTTGATATAACACAAAACACTGTTGCTAAATAACAACAAAAAAAACAAAGTTAGAATATTAAATATAAGAACGTTTTGTCTCTTTAAAAAATTCTTTAATTTTAAACAATTTGTTAATTTTAACAAGCTTTGTTTTAAAAGAAAAATTAATTTTAAAAAATTTGTAGACAAAGCAATACAAAACAAAAACACAATACAAAAATCGATATCTTAGATAGATTAAAAATTAATTTTAGCAATATTGTTTCTACTTATTGTCGAACTTAAATTAATAATTAAATAATTTTTTTTAAGCACAAAAATAAAAGAGCAAGATTGCTAAAAAAAGATAAAAAATATAATTTTAATAAAACAAATAATATTAATTGTTAAAGAAATTTCGAATATCTTTTGATTGCAACAAAAGCGCTTAAAATTGCAACAATCGAAATTAAATTCTACAAACAATAATAAAAAGAAAAAATTGCAAAAACAACATTCGAAAACAAACAAAAATAAAAGTTCGAACAATATTGTTATTGCAAAAAACTTTTCGAAGATCTTTTAAATATATAAAAAGTGTCGAGATTTTTTGTTGATAACAATATCGATTTTAAAAAAAAAAATTTCTTTAAAACAATCTATAAGTATTTGTGTTTTTAAAAAAATTAAAAGTTGTAAAAATTAAAAAAAAAAAAAAATATAAAATAGAATTGAGCAAATTAATAACAAACTTGTATATACTTTCGACAAAAGTACTAATTGTTGCAAAAACAATTAAAAAAACAAATATATTGTTAAACGCAATAAGATTGTGCGACAAATTCTTATTAATTTAGTCTATTTATTTGATTCTAAAAGTCTATATTCTGACTCTTTTGTTTATATTAACTTTTTGTTATACTTTTTTTCTAATTGTTTCTTGTTCAACAAAATTGATAAATTTAAAAGAGCGTTTCTTCTTCGATTTCGACAACAAAAAAATAGATATTAAAAATACAATAGAAATACGCTATATAATAGTAGTCGAACAAAAACGTTTAACAAATTGCAATAGAAAATTTCAAAAAAAATAAGAATTAACAATTAATACAAACAAAAACTAGCAATAATAGCTATTCTTGCAAACAAATAATAGAAGCAATCGAAAATCGAAAAAAAAATTTAAAAAAATAAGAATTGTTAACAAAGAAACAAGAAATTAAAAAAAAAATTAATAATAAGAAATTATAATCTAGCAAGTGTAGCAAACTTAAAAATCGACAAAATCGAGCAAACGCTTTAAATTAGAAGAATCGCGATAAAACTAATATTACTAATAGAGAAGTTGTATTTTTTGAATTTTAAAATTGTAATTAAAACAATATAGAGCAATTGTTTGATTTGTTTTTTAAATAGAGCAAAAGAATTGCAAATTAAATAGACAAACTTTGTTAATTAATATATATATAGATTAACGCTATCTTTAAAAAGTTTAATAATTTAATTGTTTTAATAATATATAGTTCGATTTTAATTTGCAATTAATGTTTTTGTTTTAAATTGCAATATTGTCGAATCTTGCTATTAAAATACTAAGATATTCGAGATCCAAATATAGAAAATAATACAAAAAATTGCACAAGAATTTTTTTTGTACTAATAAAATGCAATCCAATTCGAAAGAAAATAAAAAAGAGAAAGAGACTAATTGATAAATAAAAACAATAGTGTTAATTGTTTAAGTAATAGTATCTATAATATAGAATAGTAGCAACAGAAAAGAACAAACACAAAAAGAAAACAAATATTAAAACAATAGTTAAATGCGCAATATTGTATGCGAGCTCGACAACATTATAATAATTATATAAGAATAAAAGATTATCGCAATAATAGCAAAAAGAATTTCTATTGCGCAGATTCGATAGAATTCGATTCTCGATTGTTGGTGCAGATTTTCTAAAGCAGATCGATCGCGCGCCCGAATAGCTATATGCGGCGTCCGCGCGTCTGTCGACCCTGATTCTCCGTCCTATACTATATATTGTATATTATATTGTTATATATAAATATATTAGAATAGATATAAGTATATTGCTATAAAAACAATATAATACGCGCTTAAATTGCTATATTGTTGCAACAATTTCTAAGTATATACAAGTACTATATCTTTAAAGTAATCTCTAAGTACGCAATATTCCAGGAATTTTTCGATAATTCTAATATAACTCTAGATTAACTTTGAAATAACTCTAAAAATTGAATCTCGAAACAAGATTCTTAGAAGAGAAGATAAATGTAATCTATTAGTCTACTATCTCTATATATATTATTTCTCGCAAATGTTTGCAATATGCAAATATTCTACAGATACTTTTAACGCAATTAATTTAGATTCTATTCTATTATATTTTTGCAATATTCTAAACTTGTTTATTCTCTAATTAAAGAATAATATTATTTATAATTACTTCTAATTTAAGAGTTATATTAAAGTTTTGAGCTATTAAATTAATAATATAAGATAAACAAAAAATAGAATTTTGTTGTCTATTCTATTAAGATTCTTATTAATTTAAGATTTTGTTAAGTTTGTTTTTAAGAGTATTGTTATTGCTTGTATTATTAGTAACAATTTCAAGAAGTTTGTTCTTAATTTTAAAAAATTCTAATATCTTTATAAGCTCTAATATTAATTGTTAATCTATATATTCGATATTAAGAAGAGTAAATTTAATAAGATATTTGCAATATTAAAATATAATATCGATTTAATATATTAATACTTTAAGATAAACAACTTTTTAAGAACTAGACTATATATCTAAACTAATAGAGATATATTAAGACTTTTTTAGATCTAATTTGATTTTGTTACGTATAGACTAATTGTTAGATCGAGTTTCGGTTTCAACTTTAGAAATTAATTTGACTCCACAATTTTAACTCTAGAAATCGATTTAAGATCTAAGTTAATTTCTATTATTTTAAAATTAATCTAATTTAATTCGAGTTAATATTCGATTTCAATATTAGAAATTAAATCGAATTACTAAGAAATCGAAAATAATATTATTATATTAAGATATACTAAAAATTGTATAAAACAAGTTTAAATTTCGATTTTTTAATTAAATTCTATAAATATTGTTTAATTATTAATTTATTATAAACAATAATATATTACTAGAATATATTATCTATATCTATAAGCGTGCTAAATACTATTGAAAATATTAGATAATTAATATTAAGATATAATTTGTATCTATAAGTATACTAGATGCTATTAAAAATATTAAATAATTAATATTAAGATATAATTTGTATCTATAAGCGTACTAGATACTATTAAAAATATTAAATAATTGATATTAAGATATAATTTGTATCTATAAGATCTATAGAGTCTATAGATACAAATTATTAATAAATTGTATTATTTGTATCTATAGACTCTATAGAATCTATAGATGCGATTTAATTTAATTTTTTTTAAAAAGTAGTAATATATTACTATAGTTTTATCTTATTATAATTTAAATAATTAAATATTGTTAAAAATATATTAATTATTAACTATATATTAACTATTAATAATTATAATATAATTATTTAAATAGTCTTAACAATTCGAGTCGATTTTTTCGAATTAAATTTCGATTTTAACTCTAGAAATTAACTCGACTTAACTCGATTTTTAATTTTAATTTTAGAAATCGACTTATCAAGACTTTCGAATTAAGTTAACTCGAATTGTTAAGATTTAAGTCGATTAATTAATTCGAACTCGATTAATCGATTTAACACAATTAGTCTAGTTATATATTTAATCGAAGTTGATAAGAATTAATTTCGATAGTTTAATACAATCTAGAAGTACTAGATCTAATTAAAGTATTTGTAGTAGCTTTCGAAAGTTCAAATTATTAATAGTTCAAAAGAATAGATTTAAATTAATAAATATCTTGTATAGTTAATCTTTTTAATTATCTTAACTAAAGAATAACAAATTAATATAACTTTTTTTCTATTAATATATTAGTTTTGTATTATTTATTTATATTATTAACAATAATTTATATAAATTAAAACTAGATTAATTACTAATTGTAATCGAGATCTTTTTTGTTTTAAACAAAATACAAATTAAAGATATTTTTTTATATTTAATATAGTTAAATAATTGTATATAGTAAAATAATTTAATATCTTTTAATAACTTTTGCAAACAATTTTTAACAAATTATTAATAGTCGAGACTATTTAAATATATTTGTTTTAAAACTTAGACTATACTTTAGTATTAATCTTTTTAATTTAATATAAATAAACAAATTTATTTTAAATCTTGTATATAATACTTTTATTAATTGTAGTATATAATTACTATTTTTTAAACTAAATTTTAGTATTTGTATTTTACTTAATACATTTGTTTCTATCTTTTACTTTAAGTAATAGAAAATTATTCAAAATCTTATTTAATATTTTTTAAAACTCTCTTTTTCTAATATTAAATATATAATTAAAATTTCAATTAAATTAACTTGCAAATTAGTAAAAATATAAAATACTAAATAGTAAATTGCAAGAAATAGATTTACTAAAATTATTTTCGAATAAAAACAATAATTAACTAGAAGCTTTTAAAGAATTAGTTATTTTGTAATTAAGAATAGTATAAATAATATTTCTAAATAGTTTAAAGAAAAAATTTCTAAAGTAGAATAATAATACAAAAAAATAATATAACTATAAAATAAATTAAACAAGATTTAATACTAATAAGTAATTATAATCTAATAATATAGCAAACTATAATTTTAATAATATATTATAATTATATAGATCTTAAAATAGTAACTCTTAATATAATAATATAATTTTTTATTTCCTAACAATTCGATTCGATTTCTAATATTAAAATCGAATATTAACTCGAGTTAAGTCGAATTAATTTTAAAAAAGTAGAAATTAACTTAGATTTCAAATTAATTTCTAATATTAAAATTGTCGGATCAAGTTAATTCTAATAGTTAAAATCGAAATCCAATCTAACAATTAATCTAAAATTAATAATAAACTAGAAAGCAATATTTTTGCAAGCTAATTTAAAAAGATAGATATTTAGTAAAAGTTGTTTGTCTCTTATATATCTAAATAGAACAATATTATTAAAAAAAGTATATATATAATTATCGATTTAATTTATATAATATATAAAATATATTAAATATCTATAGAGTTCTAAAACTATACTATTAAAACAATTGTCTATATATAAAATAAAATTACTACAATATTGTTCTACAAATCTAATACTATATTTTTTAAGATAATTAATAAAATTAAGTTAGATATTCTAAATTTAAGAGTACTAGAATATTGCTTCTATATATATATATAAAAAACAACAATAAAATACAAATTTAATAATTGTTTTTAAAAAAATATTCTTGTAGAATACAAAAATCTAAATTAATAAAAGATTTATAATTCTAGAATTAAGTAAGTCTATCTATTATACAATATATATTTTAATAAAAAAACTAGCTAGTATTATATATTTAATTTAACAACTTCGAAATATATTAAAGATAATTTTAATAAAAAATAAAATAATATATTTAAATAAAAAAAAATAATAAAAAAATAATATTTAATATTTTTAGAATAGATATTTTATATTTGTAGATACTTTAAATACTGTAGAAATTTTCGATAATACTAAAAAGAAAAAATAGTATAAATATAATATAGATAGTTAATTTATATTAGAACAGAATAGATTAAATTAGAAAAATTCTATTAAAAATAAATTTATTTTACAAAATTTTATACTACTATTTACTTTATTGTTAGTATCTTGTAATTCTATAATATTAGATAACACTATTATAGAGTTTTTCTTATTATTAAAGTTATTAAAATATATTTATAATAAAACTTTGTTATTATTACTTTTAGATTAAACAACTAGAAATTTTAGAATAATAGATTGTTTTAACTACAAAAATTTAAATTATTGTAACAAATCTAAAAATTATATATATATAATATATATTTTTTATATATTGTCTATTAATAATAGTCTAGATCTTTTTAGTATTAAAATATTAAAAATATTAGATTTATTAATTACAAAGTTGCAATTCTATAAGAAGACTTATTAATTATTTAAATAGTTGCAATAACAAAAGATTATAAAGACTAAAATTATCTTATATATTAAGAACAATATATAAATACTTACAAAGCTATTGCACAATCGAAAAATAATTATTAATTAATAGATTTTTAAAATTAAATACAATCTTAATAGTACTATTCTTAAATATAAAATACAATAAATAGTTTATAACTATAAATAGATTGCTAAAATAGACTTTATCTCTATTTAAACAAATATAACAAAGTTGGTATTTTTAAGAATTTTGTTTGTATTAATAGAAATCTATAGTCTTTATATTTATTAGATAGATATAATTATTATCTTTTTTTACAATTTTCTAAACAAAGTTATTTATATAAATTAATCTAAAACTTTATTAAGAATTCTATTTTAATATATAAGTTGCAAAAACTTTTTACAATTTTTAATACTTATTGCAAATCTAATATAGAGTTATTTAGAATTTTCTTAAGAGTTTAAAATTTATATTTATTATTATTAATTTTTCTATTTTTGTATTAAAGAATTAGAATATATATTTGTATATCTATATTAATAATATATTGTTAATCGATTCTAAAAAGATTTATCTAAAGTTAATAAAAAATTATTTTAAAATATATTTTTAGATAAATAATCTAGATTCTATTTTATATTATCTAAGTATATTAATTATATATTTAAACAATAGAATTATTTTAATTAGATAGCTTATCTATAGATAGTATTAAATTGTTTTAAAATATTAGATTGCAAAATATTGTTAATTTCTATAGATTTAGAATTTTCTAATATATCTATATCTTTAAATAAGTTCTACAAAGTTAATATTAATACTATCTATTAATATATATTAATAATACAATTATTAATATATATTATAACAATAATACAATTTAATTTAAAATTTGCTTTATTAATACTTTTTTATTATTGTTTTAATTTAAATTCTATATATATTTATATAGTTATTTGTGTTCTAAGATATATTAAAGAAATATTATATTATAGTATTTACTACAATAGAAATAAGAGTTTAATAGATTATAT
>JAABUW010001462.1_pt1 | contig 39340 bp, 37 predicted proteins | sample 5560081 | NCBI WGS metagenome assembly JAABUW01 (sample SAMN10711882, study PRJNA513363) | rock metagenome | isolation source: Antarctica rocks | place: Antarctica: Victoria Land, Knobhead sud | reverse complement strand
GGTAGAGAGAACGATGGGGGGAAGGTGGGGGTGCTGTGAGGGGATGGGTTTTGTTGGTGGGTGGGTGGGTGGGTTATTAGAGGGGGGGAGAGAAGAGGTGATAGAAGAACGACGGAGAAACAATGAGAGAGAGAGAGCGATGAAAATAGGGGGGGGGGGAAGATGGCTGAGGGAGTAGAAATCGGGGAGATAGAGAGATAGGAACTCGAGAAACCTGTCACAAAAACATCAACCTTTCGCCTTCTCTTCTCCCACGCTCTCAAACCCTTCCCACCCGTTTTCTCAAGCTCGCACATACGCACGTTATCGAAAACCAAACCTCAAACCGTCTTTTCGCTATGTTTGCTAGATTTCATAGCGAACGATATGATGATGCCGAGATTTAAGCAGGGATGGGTTGGGATGGAGCTTGTTAAGCCCGAAGGGCAAGTGGGAGGGAGTGCGATGTTGGGAAAGTATTTGTGAATTGTGGTAGGTGGAGAGGTTAGGGAGGCGGGTTGGAAGGATTTTGAGGGGTTGGGGGTTGAGGTGTTAGGGTGGATGGGTTGGAAGGGTGCCTTTTTCATTTCTTTCACTTCAACTTAGATGCTTCTTCCTTCTTCTTCTCCTCCCCTCCCTTTCTCATCCCCTTTCTCCCTCATCAGATCTCCTCACGAAAAAAATCGCACACAGCACATACATCATAACCTTCATTCATCATCATCATCGACCGTCACTTCTTAGAAAGCGCAAGCGTGAGACCTGACACTTGCTCGATACCAAAAAGAGAGAATGCTCATATTCTATATATTCCTCGATGCTTTCAAAAGTCCTGGTATCGAACTTTCAACCAAGAACAAGCGCTTCGAAAACTTGACCTCTTACCATCATCCCCCCTCCACCTCTAATCATTCCAAACCACCTTCCCAGATTTAAATGACTGTACGACATAAGAGATACTTTGCGCATTGAAACCTTGAAGGAGTGGATTTCGCATATGTGCAACCCCCACCCACCCACACACACACACACACACACCCACCCACCACATAAAACCACCAAGATGGAGATTCAGCACTCTCCCGCACTCATCACGCAATGTACGACGGGTAATCCGCTGAAGACACTTTACCTGCCTCTGATGGATGAGGATGGATGGCTGCATCGTGCCAAGGGGAGAGAAAGCAGGGCTGGAAAGGGGATAGCGTGGGTTTAGGTCGGATGGGGAATAGCGTGGTTGTACGGAAAATGTGATTCAAAGCTTGAAGGCTCTCTCATCTTTCGCCGATAGCAAACACAACCAACACCACGACGAACTATCATCTCATCTCCCAAAAAACCTTCAAACCTCACCAACCCCCACCCGAAACCCCCCCCGTTGATCCACAACAACAACAACAACAACAACAACAGCCCCTCCCCCCACAATCACACCATGCCGCCCAAACGCTCCCCCAACACCCCCGCCCACTCATCCTCATCCTCCTCCCGCGCCCTCACCCCGTCCACCACCGCAACAGAAAAACTACGCGCCGCTTACGACGTGCTGACCGCCAAGGAAAACCAGAGCGTTGTGCGGAGTGTCGCTCTTTTTGGGGTGAGTTGGGGGTTGTTTGTTTTTCTGATTTATGGGCGGAAGGGGAATGGAAGTGGAGGAGGTGGGGGTGTTGTTGTTGTTGTTGTTGTTGTGGGTGAATGTGGTGGAATGCGGGGAGTGTGCTGATTGGAGGATTGGAAAGGGAAGGATTTTAAGAGGGTCCAAGAAGCTAATCTATACCGGCAATAACAGGTCGCGGTGGCGTTCTTCTCGAGTAGCTGGAGTGAGGTGTTGTTGCCGCCGTGAGTCGTCCCGCTTTGCGCCTTTGTTTCCTTGGGGAAGAGAGAGAGAGAGGCGGAGATGGAAGGGGGAGACGGAGTAATGAGTGTGGAGGCTGATGTGTTTGTTGGGTTTCAGGAACTGAGACCATCTCTCGAGGCAAAGTGGTTCGATGTGGCCGATTGAGGTTCGAGGTGGAGGAGGGTCCGGGCCTGGACGCCGTAGCGGGGAAGCGAAGGGATAGTTTTGGGGGAAGAAGAAGAAGAGGTGGTGTACGAATACTCAGGTGCGAAATTCGCATGGCCCGGCCGCGGTTGGTTTGTGTGCGGATGGAGGGGGACACATACGGGCACCATTGTTTCTACCGGCTCCCAATGTGCTACACCTATCTCGCCACTCTTAATTTACCAAACAAGCTTTTTTGAAAAAAAACTTACAACCTACCACCTCCATTGCTCTCTCCAGTCCTCTCTCTTACTTCGTTCCCTCGCAGCCAACTCGCTTTTTGCCCCACACTGCCGTGAAAGTAGCACGGGGGGACTGTAAAAAAACACCATCCAACCTTTTAAAAATTACACGCCTCCCCATCCCATCTCAAATCCCACCTCAATCCCACCATCTTCCCACTCCCCCTCTAAACCTCCCCCTCCCCCCCCGCCGCCAAAAAAAGACAAAAAAAGACAAAAAAACCACACCACCCTCCTTCATCCCCCCCCCCTCCCCCTTCGAACAAGCTACGCACACACCTTCCCTCAAACACAGACCCGAATCCAGATTTTCACCCCCCGTTATTGAAAGTTTCTAGTCTGGTGCTGTTTAGCGTTGAGGTAGGAGGGGGAGGGAGGGAGGGAGGAAGAGGGGGGAGGGAGGGAGGGAGAGGGAGAGGGAGAGGGGAGGGGAGGGAGGAAGAGATGAAAAAGGGCATGTTGTATATATGAGAGAACCAAGGGCAGGTAGGAGAGAATAGTTGCAAAGGGGAAAAAAAGAAGAAAACGAAAAGCCTTCCACGCCCGCTTTATCAACCATTTTTTTATTTATTGTTTGGTGGTAGGAGGGAGGAAAGCAGGATGAGTGAGGGGGGGGGGGAAACGCTTGGAAGAGCGAAAAAAAAGTCTTCTTTTCGTGTCGCAAGATCTTTCGTTGAGAAAACCTAAACCAAACCAAACAAACAAACAGATTCCGCTCCTCGCTCCCTTTTCGGGAGCCAAAGAGCGTCACTCGACGGCTCGATGCAGAGCCGATTGCAAGTAGGTCATTATATGTCATTTGCCCTTTAGATACACCAAAAATAGATGGGGTTCCTTACCGTCATTTGAAGCCCCCTTCGTCTATAATTAAAAATAAATTAAAATAACCCTTCGTAAACCAGTCTCCCTTTTGACGAAAGGGTAGAAAAAAAACGGAAGGTTGGAAAGGGTTCTTCCCTCAAGAGAAAAGAAAACATCCTCAAAACCTAGAATCCTTCCTTTATAAAGAGGAGGGAAACGGGCTGCCAATCTAAGGATTCTCTTCTTTTCCGAACAAAAAGAGAGAGAGGAAGAGAAAACACTTCCAAAGCGGATCCGCGGCGTGGGCCGTAGAGCAACTCGCAACGAATATGCAGCAAAAGAGTACTACGCTCACAGTTGGGGGGTTGGGATGGTACTGTCTAGACCCCATCTCTTCCCCCCCCCCAAAACGATGCCAGAATGCATCAAAGTGCCCGCCCCTTTTTTTTTTTAAATAACCCAAAAAGGAAACGAGCATGCAGCGCTAACGGGGGGACGGGGGGCAGGATGGTACTGTTGGAACCCATCGCCCTGTTCGGATGCCAAAATGCATTTTTCTTCAGTAAACTCGAAAACAAATAAAGGGCTCGCTTGCGCGTTCGTTCGTTCTAGTAAGGCGGAAAAGTGGAGCACGGGATCTCGGCCATGGAGTAGGCATACGGCGGATGGTACTGTCTGAACCCGTTGTCGTCGATGCCGTAGTCCATGGCCTGGGCCGTGGCGTGGAAGCTGTCGTCGAGGAGATCGGCGGGGGCGATCTGGGCGTCAAACGCAAACGGCGGGATTCCCGGGTCCGAGTCGGACTGCGAGAAGGTCCGACGGTGTTGGCGGAAGCCGTGGGGTTGAGGGATGGGTTCGAAATTGAGGTCGTGCAGGGGTTGCGATTGGCTGTCGAAAGCGTTGATGTCAGAGAACGATGCCTCGTTTGGGGTGAGCATGCTCGGACGGATGGGCTCGGAGAGGGTTGGGTTGGAAAAGCTGAAAGGAAGGGATCCGGGAGGAGGGGCAGCGCCTGCGCTGTGGATTGTTCGGCCCTTTGCGTGCGACTTCTTCGGGGACAGTTGCCGGGGGTGAGTCCCGTAAGGAATCGAACGGCGGCGTCTCGGTGCTTGCTTGTTCGTAGACTCGCGGACCCGTGTACCGCGTCCGGGAGTGGATTTGCGCTGAGCTGCCTTCCTCGCGGCTCGCTGCGTTGGCGTAGATTTAGCGGCAGAGTTCTCGCCCTCGCCAACCCTAGTGTCGCCTGCGATGAAGTTTGATCCAGGTCCATCGTATTCGAGAGCACCACCGGCCATCTGGAAGCCCAACGGCGAAAAGCTTTGCTTGTCCGAGAAGTTTGGCAGTCCAGGATCCTCCAGCAATATCATCCCCTGGCGGCCCATGACCGTCTCCTTTGCTGATTCGCCCGACTGAAACTCTTTCATGAGGGCCCCCAGTCTCTCAACTGCCGCACCAGCGAGCTTATGTATGCCAAGTTTGTTCATCTCGAGGAAGATACTGTAGGTACGCTTCACGATTTCAAGGTCATTGACTTCTCTGGTTTCGAGCGCTGAGAGAACCAGGATCATACTTGCGTTGAACGCGTGCTGTCCGGTGGTCCAGCAGATCATGGCGGCACGGACGCGAGTATGGAAGAATGCAAAACCATGGAGAAGCTCGCGGCAAGATGCAAGCACTCGGTCTCGCCCTCGAGAAACACATGCCGCGTCTGCACTAGAGTTCTCGGATAGGCTTTGAGCTAGATCGTTGTTCCGAGCGTTTGATATTCGCTGTCGATTGAGTAGAAGCAGAAAGTTGTGAGTTTTCCCGTGCAACACAGACGCTTGAGCGTCCAAAGGCCAGGGTGGAATGGGGCTGTCGCGGTTCAACCAAGTCTTGTTGAAATTGAGTATGTCTGGTAGAGTAGCCTTGAGCGCCAGCAACTGGTCCGTGAAGCTGTCGATCCGTTCCACCGTCAGATAGCCAGTAGATAGAATCTGGCGCGCCAAGATACTGAATTGGGAAACGTAATTCGATAGGCTCTGGTAAATTGGATCAGCGACGAGTGGTTCCGGGGCCGGGCAGTCGCCCATGCTCGAGATTCCGAGCGGACGACCGAGAGTCATGGAGAATTGCTGATCCATATGGAGCATCCACCACCAGAGGTTCTTCCTCACCGCGACCTCTTTCAAGGGCGGGGATGGGTTGAGTTGACTTGGATCTCGATGTACTAACGTACGAGGTTAGCACTTGAGTATCGTCAGCAAGGTGGCATGTCTTACAGCCGATACTCTGCGCCAACCGGATGGTCATGCCAAACAAAGCCCATGCGTCGAGGAACTTGCCACTGTTCGTTAAATAAGGACTGATCATGACCAGCGCTTGGACAGTCAATAGGGTTGGCCGGCTCATGCACGACGAGAGCCTTAAACACTGCATTGCAGCAGCGACTACGGCACATTAGCGACCTGGGTACAATGCTTGGGTGGTGGATCTACTTACTCCATACGTCTCCCTTTTTCGATTCCGTTTCGACAGCGCCAGCGACCCATCGTTCACCGTATTTATCATACACTCCGTTCTGAAGTCCTTGCGCCAAGGTACAGAACACTAAAGCAAGCATGTCAAGATGGACGGCAGCGTTGTGCTCCACGTTGCTCAAGAAGCGCCGAATTTCTCGTTCGGTGCAATCTTCGGGAACATGAGGGAACGAACAGGACTGCGCTCGGCGTTGAAAAGCATTCAAATAGGCAAAGATCTCTTGCTCGGGAGGCAGAAGCTTGACCAAAGTCGAACTATCGTCTTGGGCCGACCATAGAGTAGGGAAAGGAAAAATTTTTGACATTTGATACGAATATACATCTGTGCCTCGCGGTACCGCGTGAGTGAGATTCGCCCCTTGACGATTGACAGATAAACTTGCAAACTATGCATTCTTCAGTGTGCGAGGTTGGAGATCGACGCATGCAGATACGGACCTCTTCGACGACGCTGGCCATGGCCGGACCCCCGAAGTAAATGCTGTCATTCAACGTACCATTGTGGAAGCGCCTTGGATGAGAATTTGCAGGTTTCACCGGCACTCGGGGTGGTAACCTCATCTTCTGAGGATTCCGTCCATATGGAAATTCCTCACACGGTTCCGACTTGATCGACTGGCCTTGGAGAAGCTGGATTTCGTTGCGGAGACTGGCAATCGCCCTGTCTTTTTCTTTCAATGCTTCCGCCTGCAAGATTGGATGCCGCTCGGTCTCGGTGAGATCGTACTGGCATATTTCTGCTATCTGATGTAGAGAGCACGCAGTACACGGTTGGATACGATCGCACTGGAAACGATGGTTATCAGAACGGCCAGTCGCGGTAGACGATGAAGCGATACCAACCTTGACCTTGCGTTGCCTGCAAGGATTACAGGAGAGTTGGGGACGTTTGGTCTTCTCCCGTGGTACCATCGCTGATGGCATCAAAGTCGGTTGGGTGGCTGCAAGATCGTTTGTCGATGGGTTGAAGCCAACAGCAGCCATCTTCGCCAGTGCTGGGCCCTTGAATGTCTGTGGAGAGGAGTCGAGGATGGAATGTCGTCCATATTCAATATCTGAAGAGGTTGACCAATCCAGTCGCAGTACCCCGAGGTCGCCGTTTACACTGAGTTTGTCAAGGAGACTGGAGATTAGGGCTATTCTCGATATACGATAGATGGCAAGTGGCAGGCAGGCATGCAATCTAGACCATGGTCCGCCGGCCGCCATGACGCTCCACATAATCATCTTGCAGGACGTAAAGGAGGGTGGCATTTTAGAGTAGTCTAAGGTACCTCCCTACTTTTACTCCCTCCGCTCTACTCTCTATTTTTCTCTCTCTCTCTCTCTCTCTCGGGCACTTTCCCACTTGTGGAGGCTTGATGTAGTCTGACGTTGTGCATACGGTATGCGAATCAACGCGCGCCAAATCCCAAAGAAAACCATGTATGATGTCCAGATAGATTGCCGAGACAGATCTTGCTTCGATCTGCTAGAATTGAGTTGACCCATGGGCGCATAGAAACAGATGCCTCCGCCATTCCTCCGCCTCCCCACCCCCCACCCCCCCAACCCAACGCAAATCCAACCTTCGATGTTGGTTTCCATACTTGGGTGATTCTCACTGATGATGGGCTCTATTGCTGGCTCGCCTGGAAATCCCTATCCCGACGACATTAGATCCTACCCTAGCATACGCATCGTTCCCGCATCCATGGACACCGCAGGCTAACGCTACTCCCCCCGGCCCCCGGGAGTCGAATTTCTAGCGCATGGGAGTTGCATACGACGAACCACGGTACGCCCGACTCCGACTCGAGCTGTGTTTGGCTCTTGGGCGTTGCAAGGGCTACCGGCTTGCAGGATCTGGGAGCGCTACTTCGGATACGAAGAAGGCGACATCTCCGCAGGACGTTTAGCTAAGTCAGAGTCAGAGATGAGAAGATCCTTGTACGACCATTGCAGCTGGATCCAAGCAAAGAGAACCAATGGTTGTCGGTCAGCCCCCCTCTTCCCCCCCTTCAATTGGCAACGCGATCAGCTGTTGCAACCGCCGTGAGTCGTGACTAGGTCCGAACAGTCGATAGTCAGGTAGCTAGCTCAGGGCAACAATCGACCAAGGGTACCTCCCTTCTGCGATCCTCTCTCCAATCTCACTTTCCCTCTTGCTTCCTCTTCCCTTGCCCCGGGACGTAGTACGACGTCTGGATACGGTGCTGATAAAGCTAGGCGGGATTGGATTGGATTGGATTGGATGGAATTGGGATTGGGATTGGGGAGATAAAAGGGGGGGAAGCGTGGATGGGACTAAGGCACCTTACCCTTCCCTACCTTACCTTAGTGGGCAGATCTGTTGCATTGGAGATTTCGATCGGTTTCCGGTGTACGGGGCGGGTATTCGAACCAAAACTCAAAAAGAGGGTAATCTTTACATTAGCCGGTCATTAGCGTCCTTAGCCTGATTAGCTGCCGGTCCCGAACCATCGAATTCATCCTCTCGGCAGGCCCGATCCGAACCACACTGATACCTCTAGCGGGATCATGACCATTCGAACGAGTGAAGGTATTCCCGTCGGGTCGTCAAGCGGTCATGTAAGATAACAGTTTACCGGTCACGATTATTCTGATTCTGTACTTGACACATTGTAATACCTACCGTACTCCGTACTTCACCTACGATAGCCGTTTCTCGGAAACGAAACAGCAGCTTCCTGTAATTCAATTCATTCCACCGTGTACTACCTGCCCTATCTTGTCGTCGAAATTCGCCTTGCCTTGAACAAATCCATCAGTGGGCGGGGGGTTTAGGTCAAACGAGTTACGAGGCGAAAGATATGTGCGACGTACGGAGTAGAGACCCGGGGCTAAGAAGATCTTCTAAGGTACTTTCAAGTCGGTTACCTTATTATTGGCAGTAGCTGCATGAGGCTTTTTAATCGATATTCGTAAGTACACGACCCCCAAGGGGTGCTTGAAATCACACTGGGCATGACGAGACTTGCCAGCCCCCATAGAGATTGGAGGTACTCGTACAGTACTGTTGGGACAGTTGGGACAGTTGGGACATTTGGGTACAGTAGCACAAGTCGGTCCACGTGGATCCCAATTTACTCGTCTCCGCAATTACACGTACCTTAGTCAGCAGTGCTGTCAGCTGTTCTCGTGCTGGCGGGGTTCGCCTGTATCCGAGGCTTTTGGCTGAGCTGAAAATTGTCTGAAAAAGGTCCTTCACCATTTTGGCGCTGCGGCATTGCGTGTCGTGGCTTTCTGCAGGCGCCGAGAGGGGGGGGCCCTGGCCGCCAATGGAACGGAACAGCTGTGATGAGGTCATTTCCCCCTCGGACTTCGATTCGCGCTCCGAGGGCTTCGATTGCGATGGAATACTGGAGGATACCTTAGGCTACAGAGTATGATGGACCAGAAGCTGACCACCACCACCACCACCACCACGTAACACAGACGTAAAGGCTGAGAGAACAACACAGATTTCATTGTACCGGGTCTCGGGTCGTCAAAACAAACATTCGATACACCCTGCTGCAATGGCTCGTCCTTCGGGGGAGCCGCGACCGACTGCGCATAAAAAAAATCCCATGGCTGCCTTGGAGCGTCATGCCCTAGTAAGATCCTGTAACAACCGTAAAATATGCTGTGCAGTAGCCCTGCAGTACAATCCACAGGGACCAAAGTACATAAGGTAGTCTTACGAATCACTCGGCAGCGATTATCTCACCATCAATGCCTTGCCTTCAGCAAACTGTAACCGGTTGCTGATGGTGATCCCAGCCCGATATTGTCCTGCCGTCCCGAGGCCTGATCGGAAATGCTCTCAGTGGGCACTAAGCTGCACTCCTTCCTGACGCTACTTTACCGTATACGATGGCTCCATGCGTGAAGCGTTTTAGCCTCCGAATCGAGATCGTGGGTTGCACGACCCACCGTGCCGATCTGATGCCGAAGCTCGCAGCTTCTTGCATCTGCAGGGGCCTTGCGGGGCCTCCAACGTCTCGCTATTCTAGGCCCATCCGGTATCGCTCTCAGTCATCAATTACTGTGTTTGAACAGCCAGTCCGAGTTGGCGTCCATGGTGTAATTGGTGATGTTGAAGTGGTTACTGGAGCTCTCGGCTTGTGCGACTTGGAGGCCCGGGTCGATTGGACCGTGGTGGGGCGCACTCGGTGGAGCGGGGAGCCTGGGCACGTTGAAAAAATCAAAGGCCTCCAGATACTCCAGTTCGTTGGGCGGAGGGTATGGTGTAACGGAAACGGCCTTGGAGGCGCTATGCCGTGGCTGTCTGGATATCAGGAAATCCAGGTCATACGCACAACGGCGCATATCGGCTAGAATCTTTACGCTGGAAGGAGTGACGCGTTCGCCATTGGCAGCTACCACTTGTTCGGAATCTCGATACTCATCCAAGACACGCTTGAGAATCGTACAGTAGCGGTCAGCGACCTGCCAATATTCCCCCATCTCTCGAAGTGTATCGACGAGGAAGTAGATGTCCGAACTGACTTCATGCTCGATGGTGGACCCATGGACCAGTAGCACTCGCGCCGCAACCCATAAAGTGAAGGCGAAAGGCGGCCCTAACTTGTCAAGCATGCCGTTGTTGACGACATAGCGACCTAATGCAACGATGTTCTCCACAGCACCATGACATCTCTGTCCCGCCGTGAGGGACGGGTTGAAGAATACGGACCTCGTCGTGGGATAGGCTGCAGAAGAGTGTAGGCGGATAACGGTACTGGATCGTGTAAGCTTAACGCCCACATTAGCTTATTGAGAGTTACCTTAACCTACGTGTGGAAACAAGCATGTAAAATCACCCACAGTGGATTAACAATCTTATTACCTCCACCAGTGTTGAAAATTCTAGCCATGCTCCCATACTCGGGAGGCAGACTAGCGCTCCATGTAGCCAAGTTGTTATCTAATTCGCAGTAAGTGTACTGCCAGCGTTCGACGTCCGATGCCGCACTGATGTCCACAGCTTGCTTCAGGAATTGATGCACACGTGACAGTATTCCTAGCACTTCTATGTAGTAAGAGAAGGAACCTAGGTTTTCAGGCTTGTCAATCGAGTATCCTACTCGCTCGGAGCTTCGAAACCATCGTGTCTCAACAGGCTGGTTTCGAGAGAACAGATCGTTTCGACATGGAAGCTTCCTATCGATTTCTGTATCGTTGAGAGCAAACTCAAAGGCTGTGGCAATCGTAGCGTATCTGTCCAGGAGATACACCATCCAGAAGAGTCTCCGTCGGCTTTCGTCTTCAATCCAGCTTTGCGGCTCCGGAAGGATTATGGCTCGAAGGGTATAGATGGATGGATAATGGGAAAAGACCGCCGATGTTGAGGTTTCCACGGCCAACCCAAGCTGTACCACCGATCGTGTAATAAGGGCCAGCAGATTCCAACCTGGAGGTCCATTGGATGCGCCAACGAGATCCAGAGCTAGGATGACCAATGCTTGGAGTGCTTTCACCGACGAGTTCTCGAGACCATAAAGAAGAACCTTCCGCTTCGATGCGTCGTGATATCGCTGCCGATTCTCTCCATTAAGGCGTTCATCAATGGAGAACCTCAGAGTTGTAGCGACGATTGAATGTAGTAGGATGCGGTCCGCTTCGTCCAGTGACGAAGGTCTTCCAAACAAAGTATCAAGGGTGGTCCGACGATGTAAAATTGGGCACCAGGTATTAATATGCCTGAAGTAAAGATCTGTAAGAGCGTAGAGGAGGTCATACGGAGGGAAATCATGATCTTGAGAACTAAGATTGGATTGGGAATCAGTATGAATATTGAGTGTGGGCGATTCAAGGGGACGGTCGGTGTATAAATGTGGTTCATGAGGAGAATGGTTCTGCAAACCACTATGCATATCATGCTCTCTGCTTTCAGTCAGGTTCTGCTCAGTACAATGGGACTGCTGCATTTTCGGTATGGAGGCTTTCCTGGGAGAATTGTAGCCTGTCAGTTCCGGTTGCTGGAGTTGCTGCGGATCAGGGTAGCTCGAAGAATTTGACAGGAACAGCGGCTCGGATTGGGGGACTTGTGGTGGCTGCATGGACTGATGTTGGAAGGACATGATGTCCTGTCCTGGCGAAATCTGCATACGATGCTTGTTGTTGTTATGTATGGTTTCTTGCAAGAGTCTTCCTTGTGACTGTATGATGTCTTCCAATCGGTCTTTCAAATAGTCAGCTTGCTCTTCGGGCTTGGTGCCAATTACATTGGAACTCTTACCGAGCCTCTGTTCCAGCTCTCTTCCATACCCAGCCCTCAAGCCTGGCTTCTTCCGCTCTCGGTATTCACAAAGTTGCCCATTCCTCGAGCACCACCCGCAGTTTGGCTGGCCTCTGTCACACTTGACCTAGTCCTTGTTCGGCGAACGTAGCTTCTGATGACCCAGCAAGGCGACATACCTTTCTCTGTTTGCAAAGCTCGCACCTGAGCACTTTCAACCGCTGCTATCATAGGAAGAGCGCAGTGCTAGGCGTGATACATACGATACTGACATAGGCCTCCGCCGTCTCTTGCGAGAGCCATCCCGGTTATCCGCATCTTCTCCTCCCTCTCCGCCGCTGAATTCTTCGCTCCAATTTTCATTTGCGTCTTCATGTTTCTCAGACTCAGGTAGTCCGGATTGTGAGAAGGTGGCCGAATAAGGCGATTGCTGCTGATGTTGGCCTGATGTAATGGGGTACGAATGACGTTCCATAGCTGGCCGATGGAGTCGCCGGAGCAGTTGAAGTCGCGAGAAGGTCGACCGAGGTTCCGAGAACACAACCCGAGAATTAACACCTCCACTCTTCCGCAACTTGTTTTCCACTCTACTTGTTCCTAAAATAGTCAATCATCTGCACTCGGAGCAACGCTCTATGGAACACTTGATCATCATCTCTGTGAGTCGGGCCACAATGCACCGACACGAATGCACCGAACAAACGATGGTGCGAACACTATCTTTTAAAGAGCTGTTTGTTTCATTCTTCACATCGTAGATCAGTAGATCCTCCCAACTCCAAGCCAGATAAAAGTTGACAGTCATCGAGACAACCACGGTAGCTATGGTGTCCAAATATTCACTGAAAATCAAGGAGGTCAAGACTTTCCTTATTGAAGGTGTGGGCTCAGGAGGCGATTATCACAATGTCGGTCGCTTTATAAAGCCAATTGGTCTGTTCGATGCTGAGTAACGTAGGTTGAAGGAGGCCATTGGCTGATAGATACTTCAATTGCGACGCCTATGTCAGGATGGGAGAAATATCGAGCGTCACGGACAAGTTGGGGCATCAATGTTCTTGGATCTTTCTGTATCGAGATTGAGGCTTCTGATGGTACCAAGGGCTTTGCTACTGGGTTCGGAGGTCCTCCGGCTTGCTGGCTTGTGAAGCAACATTTTGAGAGGTTCTTGATAGGTGCAGGTATGCTAAGAAAAGTTCCATACACTACTATCCAGTATTTCTATAGCATAACTAAGATTGTTTTAAGATCCTCGGAATACAAACAGCTTGTTCGAACTGATGTACCGCGCATCCATGTTCTATGGACGTAAAGGACTACCTGTTGCTGTGATCTCAGTAATCGATCTAGCTCTATGGGATCTCAAAGGCAAGCTTTGGAATGAGCCAGTCTATCGACTTCTGGGCGGAACTACCCGAGAGCGACTGAACTTCTATTGCACTGGCCCTGAGCCGGCCGCCGCGAAGAAAATGGGCTTCATTGGCGCAAAAGTGCCTCTTCCTTATGGGCCAGATGAGGGGCCAGCTGGTCTAAAGAAGAACATTGCTTTCCTAAGGAAGCATCGTGAAAGCGTGGGTCCTGACTTCCCGTTGCGTGTCGACTGCTATATGAGCTTGAATGTGTCCTACACAATTCAACTAGTCAAGGCTTGCGAGAATCTCAACATTGATTGGTGGGAGGAATGCTTGTCACCGGATGACTCTGATGGCTTCGAGCAAATTAAACGGGCCCATCCGAGTATCAGATTTACGACAGGAGAACACGAATACTCGAGGTATGGGTTTCGGAAGCTTATAGAAGGCCGAAACCTTGATATACTCCAGCCTGACGTGATGTGGGTCGGCGGCTTGACCGAACTCCTGAAAATATCTGCAATGGCTTCCGCATACGACATACCTGTAATTCCCCATGCCAGCGGTCCCTATAGCTACCATTTCGTGGTTTCACAGTCAAACTCTCCATTCCAGGAATACCTAGCAAACTCACCTGATGGGAAGTCCGTCCTTCCAGTGTTTGGGAATCTCTTCGTTAATGAGCCCATCCCTACAAAAGGATACCTTGATGTGTCTCAACTGGATAAACCCGGCTTTGGACTGGAAGTGAATCCAGCCGCAAGGCTCATCCCGGCAAACCAGATACTCAATCCGGCACCGCAAAAGGCCCTGCAACCTAATCTCGAGGTCGAACAGTCGGCAGCTGATAACATACTTGTCAACGGCAATTATTAAGAAGTTGCACGATATATTTAACTGCGAAGCCGTATAGTTGTTTCTTCATGCTATCCTACTATAAGAATACATAGGCGCGAGTCCCTTTTAGAAGAACTATAACACGGTGTACCACATCCACTACAATGAAAGAAAATATGAAAAAGAAAATAATAAACAACGGGTGAAGACACGATGCACTGGGAGTGATTTGACCTCGCGCTGGAGTGAATGTGCGATGCCTGAGTCTGGATCTTACCGACTCAACTCTAGTCCACCATGTCCCTCAATCTTCACCGCTTCTCTTAAACACCTATGTTCGTCCTTCAGTCCGATCAATTATTTCCCCTCTAAAACCTCCAATCCGCCGAGCTGGTGAATATTACGCTCCACTCGCTGTGTAGAGGATCTGTTTCGGCAGGCATGACCGATCTTTTAGACCTGAAGAATAGCAAAGGACTTGATTGAGACGGTTTGTCAGGTTATGGTAGGACAATTCCTGATGGCGAATTTCACGTATGTGCTGCTCTATGCATAGTTAAGCAGACATTTCGATGTTTCTGGGTAAGACTATGTAATGTTTCAACACTCTATTCTGGCTTTGAACGCCATATGTACATCTGGTGCAAAGGACTGTGACTTCATAGACCCATACATTAGATACACAAAACCTTCGAAAGCATCGTTAGTATGCAACTCTATGTTTCAACTTCGTTTTCCGCACTTTCCCGGCCTCCTCGTCCACTTCATCATCGCCATTCGCCAACGCCCCCGACATGGCATGCTCAGCTTCCCTAGGTCGGCCGTTCCACTTCAACTCTCTGCGCTGTACCCTTATAGCCTCCTGTTCTTGTAACTCCTTTTCGTCACGTTCGCTCAACATAGTCCCCTCGATACTCAAGAACCCATGCTCCCGCTCCGTACTCCTGGAGGTTTCGATATCCTTGATGCGGAATCGGATGAGTCCTTCCACGGGGTTTCCGACACCGTCTTCGAATTGTCCCTCTACGTCGCTGATACCGCTTGTTCGTGGCTCCTCCTCTTCGGATTCACTGCTCAAAATGCCATCATTGAGCTTCTTCGTGTTTGATGTATGTGATCGCCCCACTACTCCACTCACCCACCTCCACTCCCTCGGTAATCTTTTTCTTTCGATACTCGCGTTGAAGAAGTTCAAGCACACCAGCCCAATATTCCCCTCATTCTGTAGATTTATCCACCCTTCCAACACGTTCCCCCTCTCTGGCCTAAACAGCAAAAAATCCGCCATCACCCAGATGAAACTAGCGGCATACTCATCAATTGAGCGTGCCAGCACATCTTCATTTGAGGTTGTAATAACGGGTGAGGAGGAAAGCTGGACATTGGCGTAGGAGAGTATGACGCCATGGAAGGGAGGGTAGTAGGTCAGAATCAGAGGCGAGAGGTGTTCAGCGCATAGGCCTTGGAGGGGGTGCGATTGAGAGATTGGTGGAAGAGGGAGATAGAGAGAAGAGGTTTGTTGGTGAAAGGAGGAGCCGGCCGGTAAGTCTGGTGCTATTGGGGGTATTCTTGGTGTTTCGGTGGCTGCTGGGTTTTTCGAGGCGCGCTTTGATGAGCGGTGTTTTTTCTTTGGTGAGGGGTCCTGGGAATCATCTTGCCCTTTTCGTTTGCGCTTCTTCTCACTCTTCTCGATATCTCTAACCTTTGTCTTCTTTGACTTGGCTAGCTGGACCAAGTCATCGAGTTCCTGGGACATGGCGACCTTGAGGAATGCTGGGAGTTCATCAATCCATGGCTGATTTCGCAAACGGGGGATTCTTTCCATGAGTGCTGCAGCCGGATTTAGGGTTCGGCGGTTGTTGTGCCGACATTTTGGCGGACGGGTAGCGCATAATCCTTGTTCGCGTGGGGATTCTTAATCCCTCAGGACACTTCTTCCAGAAACCTTTTATCTAGGCAATCCCCTCATGTCTCGGAGATTTGCACTGTTTCATTCTATAGTCTGATGAGGTTTGAAAGAGTTTGACAGAATGTCTGCGGCAAACAATATCTTTTCTTATATCGGGTGGACGTTCCTGCCAAATGTGAGAGACCCTCAGTATGGCTCCCTTCCATATGCTATGAAGACTAGAAATGGTAATGCGATGCTTATAAGCTCTTTTATCATAGCTTGCCACCGGCTGGATTCAGTCCATATACTATGGCATCACCATTCGCGCCGGGGATCCTAAGCCCCAGCCAGGAAGCCCAAGATATATCAAACACAGGCGGCGCATTCACATGACGGTGATCATTGTATACCTACTATATACGATCTTCGAAGCAGACTACTTGCTACGTCAGGCTGGCGACTTTTATCGGGAGCTAGGGCTATCGCCCGGTGCGGATGAGAAGACAATCAAGTCAAAGTTCCGCAGACTGCAAGTAACCTTCGAATCAAAGAATGCCAGGCGACTACTGCTAACGGGATTTCAGAGCTGCGATACACCACCCTGATAAGTCTACAGATGACACTGCTACAGCAGAAGCACACTTTGTTCAACTGAAACTCGCCCAAGACACGCTCACTGACCCTGTCAAGCGCTGGGCTTACGAGCGCTTCGGTCCGAGTATGCTAGTGTGGCAGCACTGCTCCACAACTCGAGACTATCTGCTAGCTAGTCTTCAAACCTCTGTACCTCTCTATGGTGGATCAATAATTGTCATGATCATCCTCGGTGTAACTGGCTATCTACAATGGGGACGATTCGTAAATAACTTCCAAACCTCCTACCTGATCCGACGGCTAATCAGCGATTCCTCGCAGTGGCGATATCTCACCTTCACCGCCCTCTTCATCCTCGAATACCACACCATAACACGCCCTTACGAACCGCCTCTCCTCACTAAACTCATCAACCCCCTACTATCTCTTACCCCACATCCGCCCCTACTCGCTTTCCAAATGCTCACTCTTGCCCGCAAATCAACCTTCACCCTCTTCATCGCCCTCTCTCAATTAGGGTCCCTCTTCGCACCTCCGCCGACTACCACAGCCACCTCTTCCGCTCTTGATATGCAACAACTAGCTCGACTTGAGCAGACCGCCAAAGCTCTTGATATAGAGGCCAGCAGGCTGCTTGCATTTGACATGGCGCCTTTCGCGGATGATGAAGTGGGTGTCAAGGAGCTGAGGGGGAAGGTTAAGGATTGGCTGGTGAACAATACTATTAGAGCGGACCCCGAGGTTAGAGATGCGATGGGAAGGGCGATGGGCCGGAGAAGAGTGGGAGCTCCTCCGGGAGCAAGGCCTGGATAGTCGCTCTTGCCCTGGTCTTGAGGAGTCGGTCTGCGGAATGTACTGCATCATAGAATTCGATTCGCATGCTACCTGACTTAAAATCTTGAAAAATCCAGAGATCCAGTTTCCTTACGTTGTGGCTATGTCTTAGTACGGGTGTGGGCTGTCTTTATAGTTACAAATAAGCCAAAACAAATAAATAACCAACACTAGATTATGACCCCACTTAAATAACCTCCTTTACGAGTATGTACCACCATATCAAATCGGCTTCGCTAAGCCCTACCACACTTTATCAGATTTGATACGCGTGTTGAACCTTCGAACTCGCGTGTCCAGATCCCTCTGTATGGGCTATCGTCTTAGAACTATTCCTAAACATGAGACTCCAATTGACAGTGCAACGACATTCTCTTCCCCCGGTTCAAATACTTTGGACAGCAGGCGTCCTCCGTCCCCCCTACGCCGCTGCCGGCGCCAGCTGCACCATTTCGCAATTCCTCGAACAAGTCAACGATGTGATTCCGCTTGAGTGCGAGGACTGGGGTTTAGAGGATTATGCAGTGGAAGTCAGAGGGTTTGAGTGTTTGCATTTTGCCGAGCTGGAGCAGGTGCTGAAGGAGGACGATGAGGTGTGGTGAGTTGGATACTATGGGTGTGGATTATCCAGGACTTTATAAGCTGAGCGTAGAGTAGCATACGACCTCTGCAGACCTTGGATTTACGGTTTCGGAAGGTTTCGGGGAGACACCAAATCTCGGCAGATGGAAAGCATCTTATTGATGGGGTAGCTTTCGGACGGCCGTATCTACGAAGAGCGGATCGGCCTTCTGTCAGGATTCCACCAAGGAAGAGAAGGCGGATTACATGCGATGAGGAAGATGAGAACGTTGGGAAGGAGGCTAATGACCGCCAGCTCACAGTACGGGCCAATTTCGATGACGCAGATGCCAGTGATGAGGATAGCGACGATGATGATGACGAAGATTTCTCAGCCGTCGAAGAGGACCTGGCGGATGAACTGGATGATTTGCAGAACGATCTACTGGAGACTCATGGCGGTCTAGAGGATGCGGAGAGGGCACTGAATCTAGATGGGGTAGAGGAAGCATCAGGGATAGATATGAGATCACGGCGACAAGGCAAACACGGACTAGGCTTACAAGGTCCTGCCCTGCTTGAACTACTCGACGAAAATGGCAGACCGTACCCAGAAGAATACAATAACCCCTTAATGGACCTTTTTGATGAGGACGAGCCTCTTCACGAGCGTTTAGCCGATAAGGCTTCCAAACGTAGGAGAAGTAAACGGCTAAGAGACACCCCCCAGAAGGGAAACGACACTGCAAAAAGTCCACCTACAAGTCCTCAAAGCGCGAGCGTACAGGCACCAAGTGGTGGCATGAAAACTGTGCAATCCAATTGTGCGGAAACGACGACTCCCGCAACCGTCCGGCTGGACAATGATCTCGAGGTGCTTAATGCTGAGGGAGTTGAAAGAGAGAATACTAATCTGCCTGATATGGATGAATCGGACAAGGAGAATGCTGAGCCGCAAGGTGAAGAGAGTGATTTAGCTGAGGTATGTTATCGAAACATACTTCGCTATCGAGATTTACTTTGGTGAAAGTTTTCTGAGAAGTGTTATGCTGACCGTTGAATCGTTTGTAGAGCCCTTTCCTGGAAACGGACACTAGCTCGATCGTATCCAGTAGCAGTGAATCTGAGATTGAAGATACTTCTTCTGCTGAATCGTCTTCGTCTAGTAGCTCGGAATCAGAAGACCAGATCTTACCATCCTTACAAAGGAAAAACTCTTCCAGATCTTCTTCCAGCAGCAGCAATACCAGCAGTAGCGACAGCTCCAGCTCGGACTCGGCGCCTGAAAAACTGTCAAGCAATCTTAGTAGAAATCGTGAAGTGGAAATAGCTCCCAACGGATCTGAGTTCCAGCCAATAGCACCAGGCCAAGGGAAGAATCAAACTCACAAGCGAAACCAGCGGCGAAGAGACAACAAGAGAAGAACTTATCTCGTAAAGATAGGCGTTCTTGCTCCCAATGCAACCTTAGCAGATTTTCGCAGCGCCGATGCAGAACGTAAAAAAGCTGGAATGAGAGAGCTAGATAGAGCTGTTGAAGAGTCAGCGCCAAAAAGTACCAACTTCAGTGCTGCGTTTGAAGCCAAGCGAAATAGTCTGCTAGCTTCTATCAATGCTGGTGGTATCGATGTGGGTGCAGCTATAGATGCAGAGGACGAGGCGCCTGCCGCTACCGAGAGGGTCGTGGAAGATCGTGCTCCAGATAAACCCATAGATGATATCGCAATGGCAGACGCTGAAGTCGAGGTAGAAAATTCTCAGCTATCGCGTATGGATGAAGCGCCATCCGAATACGAAGCCATACCAGAACAACCTATGAGCACATCAGAAGAAGCTATCGTTCCGGCAGATTCGACTTCCCCACAACTATCGCAGCGCCGAGCAAAGCTTGACCTCGCAAGTTCAAGACGACTACTTTTCGGCTCTTTAGGCCTCCGTGCACCTAAGACGAAGGAAGACGAGTCTAATCTTCGAGAAAAACTGGCGAAAGGTGTACGTCCTGCCAAAGAGATCCAAGGCAGTGAGATCGTGCGGCCTTCTGAAGATTTTGTTGCTGATAGCATTGGAGAAGACCGAAGCTGGAAAGACAAGGTCATTTTGAGTGCTGTGGAATGCTGTCATGAAGGGGTAAAACTCAGCACACCTCCGTTTCCATTTGTCCAGAGGTGGGACCCACAGCAACAGAGGGGGTATGGAGGAAGAGGAGGCCGAGGGAAGATTAACAGCAAGAAGCGCAAACGGAAGTCCAAGCAGTACTATGAAGACGAGGAAGAGCAGGCTGCCCCGCATGATGCATCACAGCAGCAGGTACCGTCCTACTTCGAAGCTGACCAAGAGAATAATGAGCGTGCAGTGAAGCCCAAGTTAGACCGGCAATCGCAGGACATTATGAACAGCGAGGTCGATGAACGTGCAGTCAATGATCAGCTAATGCGAGAGACTGAAGGCATTTCTGTCAGTGTGCACATCGAAGCTGAAAAAACTACAGATCTCCCGGACCTACCGGAAGACATTTCGTCATGCCCTGATCTAGACCAAGAAAATTGTATCCCCGGCACGATTGTCGCGTTCAAGCAATTAGACATGTCCGCAGAGACTAATTGGCAGCCCAAAGTATCCGAGTACAAGACTGCTACCATCGATCAGCTGACGGATGATGGTGCATTGCGGATGACTCTAGCGGAGCGAGATCAGCCTGCAAAAGAAGAGCTCTACGACGATGAGACTGGTGAAAGGGTCTATGGCAAGTTCGAAATGCCCGGCTATGAGGACGATGAAGGTGATGAGGCAGATGGTATCGTTGAGATTTCGTTTGTGGATCTCATTCACCCGAAGCTTATTCGAGCTGTGACGCCCCAGCAAGATGGAGATCAATTACAGCAACTGGGAGAGCAAGAAGTCAATCCAGAGTACTGCGAGGACAATGCGATAAAAAAATCTGGGGACATATTTCCAAGCCTAGACGAACCTAGCTCCAGCAAATCGAGTGGAGCAGCACATAATTCCAACGCTGACAGAGTTGGTGAACAAGTTCGCAAGGAAATCCGAGAACTAATCACAGACGCTGGCTGGCGCTCAAGCATCAATTCCAGCGTTCTTGAGAAGGAATCAGAACCTGAATCGAATGCTATGAAAGATAAAACAGATATAACCGAAGCTTATAACAACGATGATGACGCCACTAAAATATCTACCCCAAGGTTCACCGGGTTCAGCTCCAGCCCACCTCCGAATCGACCTGAGCCCTCCAATGAATATGTACTATCCGATTCGATAGGTATAGAGACAGACGAGAGTATTCTCCCCCAAACCATAGCTGAGACCGTGGCTGCGACAAGCCCTCGTTCTGAGCTCATACCCATTGACAAGGTCGAGGAGAACCTTAGTGTCATGGACAACGTGAATAAAGACGTTATCTGGGACGGTGTTCCCTCGAAACCAGTATCGGCAAAAATCAATTGTCAGTCCTTGTCCGAACGACTCTCCTCACCCGGTTCTTCCCCAAAAACAGCTTCCCAGAGCTTGCGCCCACGCGGTGGCATCCCACGGCGCAAGATCTCACCCGAGCCGGTGTGGTCTTTCGATGGCGCAGATTCTGACAATGAGTTTCCAACTCTGGAAAATGTGCTCGCCTCAACGAGATCTTCATTCGAAAGCCTGGTCCCGGAGAACGATGACTTCACACTCGAAGGTAAATCGTCTTTTGAGACCATAGCTTCGACAGATGAGGATCAGAAGCGCCAGCGAAGGTCAAAATCTGAGGCTAAACGAAACATTCGAGCACAAAGCAAGATCGTACCAAACTTCCGCACTTTCAAAGAAGAGGACGAGGAATTTACACCACGTCTTTCACAAGTGCCATTGGGGTCGCAAATCGTAGACTTGACGATGTCAAGTGATCCAGTCTACTCGCCAGGAAGTGACGACGATGACGATACCTACGAAATGCCTAGTGGTCCCGGCTGGGTGAGAAAGACTAGGGCAAGCTCAAAGCAGCTGTCTCCGCCGAAAGGAGGATCCTTGCGCTCAAGGACGAGAAGTAGTGTTTGAAGGGGGGGTTAGGCGCACAGGAATGATTGCATCGAAGCTGGCTGTGCTACTCTCTAGACTAGTACTGTATGAGCTTGGTTTCTAACTGGCTGGCATGTGCAACTTGAAATGTTGAGCTTGAGATAATGCTCTAAAGCTGTCGAGCAGTTGCTCTATTTACGAAGTGATAACGCTGCAGTTATGCCTTCCCTTTGTTGTCTCATGAGACGTAGTAAATGCTCGACATACTGTGGCTAATGAGAAACCTTCCAATGATAGATTTTTGTTGGAATTCTCATGGTATCTATGATAGAAAGGAGTGATGTGTGGGTTCCGGATGTGCCGCAGAGTGTACGTATTTTTGCTCAGCCTTCACCCTGACGAACCTTGCCGACACTTCTATCAAGGCTGCGAGTGGTGATTCACATCCAGGCCATTGGCAATGACGCTACAACCGTTGAGTGACCCGATTCAAGTTCCGGACCCTTAAGTACGAATCACCGGAGCCCTCATGTATCATATCCATTTTGTTTGCGCCTCCAGCCAACCTGAAGCCATGTCTGTCACCATTCTGCTCGACAAGCCCCACAATTGCTTTACGAACTTGGACTTCATCAGCGGAAGGGTAATCCTCCAAATCCCTTACAACGAGACAATTGCGGCTATTGTCGTCAAGCTCGAAGGCGAGAGCAAGACCCGCCTGATTAGCTATGTCGATCAATTGGGCCGACCTTCGGGAAGAGAGCATAGCCAGCTCGAGGTTCACAAGGTAAGTGAGTATTCTGCTACATGATGTCTGATGTCGCCATTGAGCACTTGAGCTAACACAGGTATAGCTGCTTTATAAAGTCCAGACCGTCTTCCCTTCCCCGGAGCTCCAGAAGGTGGCTACCAAGAACCCGAGCTACACCCTACAGGCTGGCCGATATGAGTATCCTTTTCAGCTCAAGGTACATTTGAGACTGCCGAAACACTTTACCAGCTCCTAAAAGCTTGTCTACAGATTCCATTCAACAATGACTGCTCCAAGAACTCAACGTTTACGAATCTTAATGTGGTTGGCCTTCGGATGGAGTTAGCACAGGACACAAACAGACATGTGAAGAAGACGTTACCTCCATCCCTTAATGGAATTGCTGGGCAAATGGAAATAGGATACTACGTGAAGGTTACGGTACAGCGGCCAGCTTTCTACAAGGAGAATTTTAGGCAGGTAAGTAGACTGGCTGAGCTGTTATGGCTCTCCTTCTATATCAGGCTATCACAAAGTCACTTGTGAGCTAACGAGATTATAGCGTGCAGATTTCAAATTCATGCCCATTGAACCTCCTCGAGGACCCCCAAACAGACGAGAGACCTATGCCAGACGGCAGCATCAGTTCGCTCCCAGCATAGATGGATCAAGCAAGTCGGGACTCTTCCGCAGAGACTCAACTAAATCACTGCCACCACAACCATCTTTGAATCCTCCAAAAGTCAATGTCGACGGCCGTTTGCCTGATCCCCCAATCCTAACCTGCCACGAGCCGTTGCCTTTACGGATACTAGTTTCGAAACTCAACGAATCTCCGGCAACCATCTTCCTAGAATTATTGCAAGTCGCATTAATAGCCAACACCACTTGTCGAGCACATGAATTGTCAAGGTCAGATCCGGCGAGCTGGGTAATCATGAGTTCTGCAAATATGCATCGGCCACTGGGTAACCCTCAAGACGGTGAAACTGGGAAGGAAATGGAGATCGATGCAGGACTGTGGAATCGTATCGCACTACCTAGCAATGTGGCCCCGTCATTTTCGACATGCAACATATCCCGCAATTACTTCGTAGACATCAACATCGGTCTATCCTACGGTACTGCCGGAATCATCAACGTAAGTCATTCAAGCGTCTACGTTGACCTATGTATCTAAGCCAAGTAGCCCGAACTCACCGTCCAAACCCTCCGCATGCCCGTCGAGGTATACTCCGGTATCGCTCCACCAAAAGCTCTCCTGGCCGCAATGGCGGACAAACCTCCAGTCAAACGACCGGTACCCGCCCCTATATCGCGACCATCATTCCCACAATCAAGTAGTTCCCAGGCGCCTGCAACACAACGACCTTCCAGTGGACAATATGCCCCTCCTACTGCCGACCTCCCAGACGATGCACCACCAAGCTACGAAGACGCCATCGCGGACGATCTCGCGCCGGTCGACGGACCGAGGCGAGACTATCACCATGAAACTCCTCCAGCGCCGGTTGGGGCGAATGAGAAGACAGCTGGTAATGAAAGGTTGTTCCCGGACAGTGGGACTTGAGTGTTTTTGCACCGGAGCAATGGGAATCGTTCTGGAACTGCATATGTGTTGATTCTCTGTACTTTAGCGTTGCAGCGAGCGTCAGACAGAAAGGGAAGGCAAGATTCACACTATTCCTATCATCTGGTGTTGCAGGTCACCTTAATTCATGCATACCTTACGTCTTCCGGTATAAGACTGATGGTTTTGTGTTCCATTGCGGCATAATACGTCTTTCGAACAAAGGTTGCAGATTTAGTAGAACTATCATTCTCCTTTGGAAAGCCCGCAGATGAAATTTCCTGTACTCTATAAAGTGGAACAGGGGAAGGGATTGGGAAGTTTGGCTTCAGATCGAAACGTGTATTATGTCAGCACAAACACCCAAAAAAAGTGGGGGACTTCGTAATGTCATCCATGTCACTCTTGATTGGCTACTGCTCCTATCATGACGGATACGAGTTCCTCTTAACGTTGGTGGGGTGCAATTCGTGCATCAACACTTCTCCCTAACCCGTCAGATCACCAACTTCTTCTTACATGCTACTCCGTCGTTCCCTGATATCTTCTTTGTCAAGAATCATACCCCGTAGTTCTTCGAGTATTTCATCGATTCAGATCTCTACGTCAGCAAGAATGGCGGCACAAGAATACAAGCTTAAGGGCATCTCGGCCCTGGATTTGAGGAGTGGGGAGAAGAGGGAAGTGGAAGTGGATGGCATTGAGGGTGGGAAGGTCTTGCTTGTGAAAGTTGGGGAGAAGACGCACGCGATGAGCTCCAATTGCACGCATTATGGAGCTCCGTTGAAGCTTGGTGTGCTTACTCCGGATGGGAGATTGACTTGTGCTTGGCATGGAGGTTAGTACAATCCACTTATTAAAGACCAATGACATGCTGAGACCGTCAACAGCTTGCTTCAATGTTGCTTCTGGCGACGTCGAAGATGCCCCCGCCCTTGACCCTCTAGCCAAGTTTGAGATTGTGGAAAAGAGCGGAGCTGTGTACATCAAGGGCGACGAGAGTACGATCAAGGCGAGCAGAAGGGCGGCAAACGTGAAGTGCTTGAAACAAGGGCAAGAGAAGGTCGTCATTGTTGGAGGGTAAGCAATCTCAACAGCCAGTCGCAGTCGATTCGTTACTGACCACACCGGATATCCAGAGGCAGCGGTTCGATGGGAGCAATACAAGCCCTCCGCGAGCAAGGCTTTCAAGGCGCCGTCACCCTCATCCACAAGGAACCCTACCTCCCCATCGACCGCACCAAGCTCTCCAAAGCCCTCATAACCGACTCGTCCAAACTCCAATTCCGTGACCAATCTTGGATGGACTCTGCCTCCATCGAAACCATCCATGACGAAGTCTCCTCAATCGACTTCAACGCCAAAACCGTGTCCACACACTCCGAAAAGGCCATTACATATACCAAACTCATCCTTGCAACCGGTGGCACACCTCGCGCCCTTCCCCTCCCTGGCTTCAAAGATCTCCAAAATGTCTTTCTCCTACGCACGGTTCCTGACGCTCAGGCCATTGTCTCTGCGGTTGGCGAGAAGAAAGGGAAAAACATCGTGGTGGTCGGATCGTCCTTCATCGGCATGGAAGTTGCAAACTGCCTAGCAGCGGATAACAACGTCTCAGTCGTCGGCATGGAATCTGTCCCCCTCGAGCGCGTCATGGGTGCTGAAGTAGGCAAAATCATCCAGCGTATCATCTCAGAAAAAGGTGTCAAGTTCCACCTCTCTGCCTCCGTCGATTCCGCCCTTCCCAGTGACTCAAACTCAAATAGTGTCGGCGCCGTAAAACTCAAAGATGGCACCATTCTCCCCGCCGATCTCGTTATCCTCGGGATCGGCGTCGTGCCTGCGACTGAGTTCCTCAAAGACAACAAATCCGTAAAGCTGGAAAAAGATGGATCCTTGAGAACTGATGAATCCTTCGCCGTCCTCAACCTCCCCAACGTCTACGCCCTCGGCGACATCGCCACATACCCCTACCACGGCCCCGGAGGCCATGGCGCGCACACCCGTATCGAGCACTGGAACGTCGCGCAAAACTCCGGCCGCAGTGTCGCCCGCTCCATCGCGTACCCCGGCTCAAAACCCAAACCCTTCATCCCCGTCTTCTGGAGCGCGCTGGGCAGCCAGCTGCGGTACTGCGGCAACTCGGTTGGGGGCTGGGACGACTTGGTAATGCAGGGAGAGCCGGATCAGGCCAAGTTTGCGGCGTTTTTCTGCAAGGGGGAGGAGGTTGTGGCGGTGGCGAGCATGCAGATGGACCCGGTCATGTCGCAGTCGGCCGAGTTGATGCGGAGGGGCAAGATGCCTGGGAAGAGCGAACTTAAGGCTGGAAAGGATGTGCGGGATTTCGGGGTGCCGGGGGAGGTGAAGATGTGAGGGTGTTTATATTGTGATTAGGGGTGGGGGTGAGGGCAAGGTTGGAGGGAGTGAACAGGAACCATTGATCATTGTATCAAATGTCAAATGCATATGCCATTTCCAAATCGATGCTCAACGTGAGTAAAAACTAAATATGATCCTCTAAGACGGCTTGCAGCGAAGAACGAGAGAATTATCGGTGATACGGACCTTGCTAGTAGTTGGGACTAGAAAAGCGTGTCGACAAAGGGAAATTTGCAGGAGGCGGGGAAGGAGAGAACGGTGGAGAACCGAGAGAAGGTACATACATAATGCACCCAAACGATTCCCCTCAACAGCAAAAAATTGACCTTCATCAACAGAAAAGCAATCCTAAAAGCCAACACCCTCCCGCTGGACGCTCATGCATCGAAATGGATTGCTATGAGATGCGATCCTTTAGAGACGGATGTATTTTGAGAGGAGCGGGTGGTGTGAATTGTGATCATGGAGGTTGTTGGAGAGGGGTAGGATGGGTTTTGTGGGGGGGAGAGAGAGAGGGAGAGGGTGGACGATGGGGTGGTGGCTTGGGTGTTTTGTTGGTTTTGTAGGTAGCAAGCCATAGGCCTATCTATTCTTATTGCGCCAACCCATCTTCTTCCATTTGTTTATATATCCTTCAGTCCATCCCATCATGCTGAACTGGCCCCAACAGGAGCTTCTATAGACACAGCGCCCCAGGCTTTTGCGGAATTGCGGAGAGAGGGTTAGTGCGGTTTCGGGGTGGATGGGGCGGTGCAGTATGAGGAGGGGGATGGCCAGTGGTTAAGGGGGGTAGCGGGGAGGGTTGCCACTCCGGGTCATCTAGGCTTGGGGAAACTATACGAATATGTCTCGAGTTGGGAGTTCAGAAACCTTCCTTAGCTAGCATATCTGACACATTTCCATTACTTGGAGAAAAGGGGGGGGATGATTGGGGATCTGTGGCTCACCTCCGATATCCAGATAGAAAGCAATCGCATTGAACCTAAATGCCCCATTAGCTCGCCTCTTGAAGTATCTATTTATAACTTAATAAGACTCACGTTCTTTTGTTCCCCGTCAACTCCCACACAAGCCACCTCACCCTATTCGTCCAATTGATCAAGTCCAAATGACTTACCCCGACCAATGTCCCTTTGTAAGCGCCCCACTTGCTGCTAGACACACTCACCAGCCCGTCATTGGGCCCTTCTTCGCGCTCAACAATACGGTGGGATTGCCGGAATGTGGACCAGAGGGCTGGTGTCATGGTGGCGCCATAAGAGTAGTATTGGACGCCTTCGCGGTCGGGGGTTTTGGGATTGAAGTTTTCTAGCATGTAGCGGCGGGTGAGTTGGCTGAAGGCGCCAGTTTGGATGTGGAGAGTTTTGAAGACGCCGTAGAGGGTAGGCAGGCGTGTGGCTAGGAGATGGTGAATCAGTCAATTTGGGCCCTGGGAATGGCGTTGCTTACGGCCGATATGGTCGAAGAGGTAGTCGGCGAATGCGGAGCCTAGGGTCTCAATTAGGATTACTTTGTGCATTGACGAGACACTACTTTTACGAACCTCGATGTGGTGATGCGATTGTTGTTAATGACAGGACTTTGACATTGGGGGGCTTTAGCCGACTTATCATATATCTCGAGTCGAGACCGCTGGTAAAGGTGGTCAGCTACGCAACTCCGGGTTCTACTTGGGGTTCATTGGGGTGTACCCCTATTGACGAGTAAGCCTTAGTGGCTCCCAAGGTTAAGGTGGACTAGGCTATACCATGCTATGGCTGGGGAATGTCAGCAATACGACTTAGCAAGTGGAAATTGATAGAATCATACGCGACTATATTGACAGCTTTGCCACCAGCTTTCGCTTCAATGCTCTCGCTCAATCTCGCAGCCCTTTCCTCGATAGAAGCCGATGGTGGAACAGAAGCGGTGATGACTTCTATGCCATTGGCAGTCAGAGCTTCGGTGATTCCCCGCCAGTAATGAATACTGGGGAAGATTTTTCCAGCCAGATGAAGCTCATTGAAGCCAAGTAGCCCATGAGCTAGAACTATTGGGTTTTTAGGAGTTTCTTTAATAATTCCATCAGTAATAATCCAGACAGAACGTTGGTCACAAAACTCACGATATTTGGCACGGATAGTAGCATACTCGTCCTCAATTACGCGACCAATCTCTTCTACACGTGGATCATGTGATTGCCGTAGAAAAGCCAATGAATTGAAATTTCGACAGAGAACAGCAGTTCGAACAAAAATACTCGGACGACATCTCACAAAACTTGGTGCGAACAGAGCCATGCAAGCTACATTTCAACAAACCTGACGCTTAGGAGTTGATCATGAGCATCCATGATGGCGAAGAGAACCTCCGATGAACCATCTTTGGCTGCATTGGAGAAAGGGAGGAGGTTAAGGCAAACAGAGGGCACGTGACAACGAGCGGCTACTAATTAGTACGGTGGCCCTTTCAGCTCGCATATGGCAGAGTCTTCTCCCCCCTGCTCTGGTTCTCTTCCCAACCTTAAGTCAACCCTCTATATGACTATGAACATAGACTACTTTCCTTTTCTTCTTAATGAGCAAGTAAGCGACGGTATTAGAAGTATCCAATAATCCATATTCTACTACATACCACCGGGCAGCCTGCTCAATATAGAGTCAAATCCCAAGTCGCGACAGGTATTCCGTATTGTGCCGATATCGCCGTGATGAGAGCCTTAGGTCGTTATGGTAATTACTGAATTATGGGGAATCCCAGCCTTCGTTTCGCGAAGGGCAAGGAATGCAGACTGGCGATGGGAACACGCGATGTTTACCATTCCAGAGCCCTTTCCGATTTTAAATTTTCCTATAAGGCCTTTCGACTCTTGAAATGCCTGCATCCTCATTCTCTCCTTTCCCATACGCTCCTTTAGTCTTGTCGTTCAATCCTGTTTGTCGTCGAGTCTCCAAGGCGTTGTTCGAATACCTTTGCCTTTCAAATTCTGGCACTATTCTTATCCATACTAAGACCTTTTATCTTCAACTGCCATGAGGTCACAGTACTGGGTCTCCGGGCTCTTTGGTCCCGCAGCAGTGCTCGCTCAATCTAGTCCAGAAGTCGCAGTACCGACTATATCCGTTGGCGTCTGTCTATCCGATGGAAGCACAGGTGGGTATGGCATTGGTGGGGGCGGTAATGGTACCGGTGGCAGTGGAGCTAGCGGTCCTGGGTATGCACATTGACCAGAAGTTGTCGTGGCGAGCAAGACTGGAAGCTTATTTTCAGCAGTGGATCTACTGTTGTCGTGACAAGTGTCAGCAGCCCGTACGGAATGTACTCGCAACTCGGCTGGTATGCTGACCCGGCTTCTGGTAACCTGCTAGAAGGAAGCCAAACAACCAGCCCGCAAATGAGCTTAACTTACTGTGCCTCATTCTGTGGTGGAACTTCTTTTTTCGCGGTAGAAAACGGTAAGTTCTACTCTTTTTCTGGTCCCAATATACTGGGTAGATTGCTGTCTACTCAAATTCGTATATGGTCTTGGAGCTTCCGAGCACTTTTCAATGCCTTCATAGTGAACGTTCGTCTATAGGACGATGCTAATAGAGAGTAGGCGATGTATGTCTTTGCGGCTCCAGTGCACCCACCGGCACAAAGGTTGGGGCGACCGGCTCCTGCACTCCATGCTCCGGTAGCGCTGGAGAATGCTGCGGATCAGACCAAATCGGCATTGTATACACATTGAGTCCCTCATCATCAAGCTCGGCGTCAATGGATGTCTACACTACTACCGATGCGTCAGGTAATACCATCACCACATCAAGCACGTCTTACAGCCCTTATAATTCGATTCCTGGGTCAAGCACGGTAGTTAGCGACACCACTACCGACTCACAAGGGTCAGTTATCACGACGGCAACCACCTTGCCTGTTCCACCTCCTTCTACAGGTGTCACCGTTATTACAACGACCAACTCACAGGGATCTACTATTACGACAACATCCACATCAATCATTAGCAGCCCAGCAGCAGTTCCAACTGGCTTTGCTTGCGGCGATTATTACACGGACCCTGATGGCGCTGAATATCAAATTTACTGCAGCACTGACTTCCCAGGCAGCGATCTAATTGCAATTCAAGCCGACTCTGCACAAAACTGTCTTTTCGCCTGCAGTGAATATATTTCTGACCCAACTATCCAAAACGGTGATAGCTGTGTTGCTGCGAGTTACAATCCAGGCAATCCAGGCGGCAATTGCTATCTCAAGTATGATGTTACTGACATTAATCCCTACGATGGAGACATCATAAGTGGTAGACTGGTTTCATACCAACCAAGAAATGCTCTGACGACGGTATCTGCCAGCTCTGCCCCCGGTGCAAGTCATGCTTCAGCGGCCTCAACCTTGATTTCAGAAATGCTTTCTAGTACGGCTCTTAGCGGTACAACTACATCTTCATCTGGTGATCTCAGTTCTTCTTCAGATGCCACAACAAGCCCTACTGATTCCTCCACTCCTCTACCTGGGCAAGTCACGACCGATGGGAGTTGTGGTGCGCAAAATGGCAACGCTATCTGCGGCGACTGGTCAACGGGAGGTTGTTGTTCAACACACGGTTACTGTGGAGATACTGCTGATTACTGCGGCACTGGATGCCAGAGTGGACCTTGCACTGGTACTCCTGCAGGAAGTCCAACAAGTGGCGTAGATAGCTCAACTAGTGGCCCATCAGAAAGTTCTTCCGATACCTCAGCAAGCCTTTCTAGTTCCTCTACTGCCCTGCCAGTCACAACCGATGGCACTTGTGGTGGGCAATATGGCGACACTGTTTGCGGTGATTTCCCAGCAGGAGCTTGTTGTTCGCTCCATGGCTACTGTGGGAATACTACTGAATACTGCGGCACTGGATGTCAGAATGGACCTTGCGATGGCGCTCCTGCTCTTTCCGGAGCATCGACATCGGCTGCAAGTACGCTTATCGGGGCCTCTTCCCTTTCGAGTACTGATGGGAGTTCACCTGCAACTGCTTCCGCTTTGAGTACTGATGGAAGCTCATCTTCACCTGCTTCTTCATCCAGTACTGACGGCAATCCATCTTCCTCTTTGGGAAGTTCATCTTCCTCAGCTTTGCCTCCTATCTCCACAGGGGTAGTAACAAGAGATGGAACTTGCGGTGCGGGCAACGGCAACACCGTTTGTGGAGATTGGCCAAACGGAGCGTGTTGCTCTCAATATGGGTACTGTGGCAATGACACCGCTCACTGCGGTACTGGTTGCCAAAGTGGATGTAGCGCTGGTGGGGGATCATCTTCATCTTCCGCTTCCAGCACTGATGGAAGTTCTTCTTCTTCATCCGCCACCAGCACTGATGGGATCTCGCCTTCATCATCTTACCCTTCCAGCACTGTTGGAAGTTCATCTTCTTCAGCTTCCCCTCCTATTTCTTCTGGGGGAGTGACAACCGATGGAACTTGCGGTGCAGGCAACGGCAACACTGTTTGTGGTAATTGGCCGAATGGCGCTTGTTGCTCCCAGTACGGCTACTGCGGCAACGATACTGCTCACTGCGGCGCTGGATGTCAAAATGGGCCTTGCAGCACGAGCCCATCTTCATCCTCAAGCTCTGGTACAAATGGATCTTCGTCTTCACTTGCAAGCTCTACTACATCCGGAAGCACAGCCCAGCCAACTACGACCGACGGGACGTGTGGAGCCGGAAACGGCAATACCGTTTGTGGAAACTGGCCAAATGGAGCGTGTTGCTCACAATACGGCTACTGTGGGAATGATACAGCTCATTGCGGTGCTGGATGTCAAAACGGACCCTGTCTAGGTACATCCTCATCCTCCAGCTCGACACCCGTTGGAGGGTCTTCGTCCTCGCTTGCAAGCTTTACTACATCTGCAAGCACAAGTCAGCCAACTACGACCGATGGAAGTTGTGGAGCCGGAAACGGCAATACTGTCTGTGGAAATTGGCCTAATGGAGCTTGTTGCTCACAATATGGTTTCTGCGGGAATGATACAGCTCATTGCGGTGCTGGATGTCAAAATGGACCTTGCACAGGGTCTTCTTCTTCATCTTCGTCCTTATCATTGTCATCAACCTCTACTTCCGCAAGCTCTACTGCATCTGCCGGGTCAGTGACTACCAATGGAAGCTGTGGAGCAGGTAATGGGAACACAGTGTGCGGCAATTGGCCGAATGGAGCCTGTTGCTCACAATATGGCTTCTGTGGAAACGATACGGCTCATTGCGGAGCCGGGTGCCAGAATGGACCTTGCACAGGCTCTTCATCGTCAAGCTCTACATCAGCAAGCTCTACATCAGCAAGCTCTACATCAGCAAGCTCTACGTCAGCAAGCTCTACCGGGACTGCTGGCTCAGTGACAACAGATGGAAGTTGCGGTACTCAAAACGGGAACACGGTTTGCGGCAACTTCTACCTAGGAGGTTGTTGTTCGTCCCACGGTTACTGTGGTAATACCACAGCTTACTGTGGCGATGGATGCCAAAGTGGACCTTGCTACCCTGTATCTACCGAGCCAACGATAACCCATGAGCCAGCTTGTCCTGCCGACAACAACACACGCTACTCAGACATCTTTTCGACAACGTATGATGTTCGATGTGGTCTCCAAATCGTCGGCAACAGTGGGTATCCCGCGCACGCCGATACCTTCGCCAAGTGTCTCGAGTACTGTGATATCTTAGGTGGCTGCGCTGGAGTCACTTACAATAACGGTGCGGCCTCCACAGATGCCAATTGCTTCCCATACACCAGCTTTTCCGGATACAACAATAACGCTGGCACGAGCTTGTACAGTGGAGTTGCCACCAATGGCCCAACGACTGGTTCCGCTTCCAACATGGTTCTCTGTCCACAGGACAATGGCGCGAATTACACCGACACCTTTGGGAACCAATACCTCATCGGATGTGACTTGAACATTGCTGGATCCGGACCTAACGGGATCAATCTCCGTGGTGCTGTTGCGCCTTCGCTCGATGGGTGCTTGCTGTACTGCAGTATCTATAGCACATGTGCCGCGGTCGATTTCACAGGTTATCCACCTCCGACTAATGCCGCCAACTGCTTCCCTAAGTATACAATCTCGGGCAGTGCTACAACGGCGGCTGGCACACAGTACGCAATAGCGAATTAGGCCGTTTCTTTGGCAGAAATGCCAGTAGGCTTCGTCAATTGTTGGCTATAGTCATGAAAGCTCAACGCGACCTATTACGATATTTTTTGCACCTGTTATTCCGTCCACGAGGTATATTAGTGTAGCTTCTTCATGCTGTTGGCGTCCTTCATAAAGATCTTGATATAGTTCAGATAGTAATGGAAGATTTGGCAGTACTATTTCCCATGTTCAGGGCAAGAACAAACTGTGATTTACCAAGTTCTACTGAACCACAACTGAAGACAATTCCATCAAAACTCCTTCATACCCGCACGTCTATGCAAAGACCCCCGTCACCCTTTCGTAGGCGCAACAACCCGATCAGGAACTTCCGGCTTTACTTCTACCACCACCCTCAGCAGGTCTTCAACCACAGCATCCCCTTTCTTCTCCCCTGCAGCCTTGATGCCCTTCATCTGCTCCTCCGCATCCTTGGCCGCGTCTTCTTCTGCCTTTTTGTTCCCGCTCGTGTGCTGTTCCCCTCACCTATTGTTAGCTACGTGGGCTTCGGAAAGGTATGTGGTTGAAGTGGGAAGGGAGAGAGCAGAACCTCCTTCTCAAACTTCTTGAATTCCTCATCCTTTTGCTTCCGATAGTCTTCTATTTCCTTCTGGGCTTCGCTTCGTGCATCCTTGACTCTCTTCGTTCGATCTGTAGGTGATTCTTAGATCTAGCTTGGGGGGGAGATAGCCATGTTGGGGGAAGTACATTCTCTGGCTTGAGCTTGGTTAGTGATGTTGCGGTACATCATAACGCTGAAGAGAGGGCTGGGGAGAAATATACCTTTCTGGACAATCTTCTGGGCTTCTCTTTCGGCCTGCGATTGGGGGATTAGTAGGGGGCATTGGTGAGGGCGGGGGTGGGCCGAACGTCGAGGAGGGTTTGGATGCCTTTGGAGTTTTGGGCGGACTAGGAAGGAGGGTCAGTAGGGAATGGTGATTTAGAGAAGTTCAGGTATCTACCATCTTGAGCGGGTCCGAGGTCAATCGGGGGCTAGAGAATGGCTGGTTGGAAGCTGTGAGATGCTTTACAGATCTGTCGTGAGGTATGATCTAGAGGTGCATGTCCCGCCAACGCCAAGGGATTTATCGCCGCTACCCGAGGCCCTGGGGTTAACGATTTCCCAATTCTTTCCTGTCATGAACATTTATATTTTTCTATAACTGAAGACCTCACCCGAATGTCCCGCGCAGCCAAGCTCACCCTCGCCGGGACCTCTCTAATGGCTGCTGGCACTATCGTTTTCGTTCATTACGCTCAGCAGTCCGAGAAAGCTGTAAGTCCTCGCCTTGCCCCAGAAAAGAATGCAAAACACATCTTCCTACCCATCCCGCTGTCATGGTCAGAAGCTGATAAATTTCGACTTGAAGGCAATGCACGCAGGCGTGGTACGAGATATCGAGCAGCAAAGGGTCAAGAAAGAGCGGCAGGCGGATTTTGAGATGCAGAAGGCACTGGAGGAAGAGTACAGAAAGGTTCAGAGCGTGCATGATGGGGCTGGTGAAGGGAAGGGAGGGAGTGGATGATTTATCGATCTCAAACTGCATTGGGGACTTCGATGGGTCTATGAAGAACGCATTCGATCCTCGAGATAACTTGTAAAAGGGAAAACCAAGCAATGCGTCACCGCTCTCCGAGATACTCGTACAACGAGAACGACCAGCTTCCGAGGCTGCTCTTTTCGGAGAGCAACATCTGGCTATCACGACCCTTTCAGCCGACCAAAGAAATCCTCCAAGACCCTTTGTAGGAAATCCACCCGGCGCCCAAATCTGTCGCATCTTATAGTTCCTCTTTACTATTCGACATGACCTTCGATCATGCTCAAGCCATGATGACATGCCAGTAAGATTTATGGCCTCCTACTCTTCAAGGGGCAAGTATCAGTGGCATGGAAAATAGAGCTTGACATTGTTGCTTTCAAGTGCATGGATATGTACAGTGACGTGGGGATTGATTCTATTGGACGTATCATGTGATGGAAGATCCCAAGCGCCTGAGGACGAGTCCTTCTAAGTAATCTCGAAGTGGTAATGATTGAAAGCTTCAATATCCATTGAAGGTGGCTGGGCCTATCACGCTTCTTGTGAAGCTAAAACGGTCAGGCACGGGTCACTGGCAACCACGACTTTGATCGTCATGCTCTCCCACTCTATATGTAGACTTACCAGGTGACAAGTGCACGTTGAGGCGACATCACTCCGCCTTGTCCATGTTGCAACACAGTGTTAGCGGTTCACGGTAAGATTCATAGCATGGCGCATTCCGCGGTACCTACTCTCAATTCACCATTACTGCAATCTCTCCATGGAATGCAGCAGGATATGGCCCAATCACGCTGCTGCTGTGGCCGCTCTGAGTGCGCATATCTGCGACATAATCACGGAGCCATGGAGGGGCTTGAGAAGGATCTCCGTAGTGCGGCGCAGATTGGTCAAGTAGGTGAATCCTTCGATCAAAACTTGGGAGCACGCAGCACCAATCCCGCTGTTGCATATTGTTCTTGAGCGCCAGACTCAAGTTCAATTATGGGACCAGATAACTCGCTGACTTTTGCCCTTCAGGCGTTGCTTGAGCGTCATGAGACTTACATGGCAGAGGCAGAGAAGGAGCGTCGCAAGATGGCAGCCAGTATCGATAAGCTCGAGATGGACAAAAGAGAGTTGGAAGCTTCGAACGCAAGGACAATAGAAGAGAATAGGAACTTACTGGACCAACTCGAAGACCTGAACAATAACGTCTATAACTCGGACGCCCACATTAGGTCACTCAATGCAACACTTCAATCTACGCGCAAAGAGATAGAAAGGTTAATGATGCTTGCTGCACAAACACAACAGCTTGGGGCACAAATTTTGGCTATGGAATCGGAACAAGCCAGTCTGCAGGAGCAGCTGGCGTCCACGGAAGAGGAGGAGCGATCTGCTGTGCATCGGTGGAAGAACGCTGAGCGTACCATTAATAATCTGCATGAGCAGATCGACAGGATTGAAAGAGAAGCACGCGATGAGCAAGAAAGGCATGCGGAAGTTCTGGGTCGGTTGGAAAGGCGTAGAGCTATGGAGAGAGAGCTAGAAATAGCAGAGGGACATCTGAAGGGGGCGGTGGCAGCAACAACACTTGGGAAGGACAGTGGTGGCAGCACTGTTGTCTCGCGCTTTGTCAAGGACATCTTGCAAGACAATGCCAACCTGCAGTCAGGCATTGTCGAACTACGAGAGATATTAATGGGGTCGAACCAGGAGGTTGAGAATCTTCGAGAGCAAATAATGCTTCACCAGCCGATACGATCAGATCAAGATGATGATATTACGAAAGCTATGCTGGAGGGCGAGGTATTGAAATCTTCGACCACTGAAGCATTACCAGAACTCCATGTCCATCATCACTACCATGCGGCCACCAAGGAAACCACTCCTAGGGAAAGATCATCCGGAACTCGAAGGCCTAAGAAGAAACGGAGTGTCTTAATGTCGGGATACGCTACGCCCTCATCTGGTTCGCAAACTCCTCGCACTCCCAGCGCATATGGTTTGCGAGTTGCACCACCTTCCTCTGCCGCCGCTATATTATCCCAGACATCTGTCAGCGTTCCACCGCCGCCTCAGCCCCGATTCGCACATCGATGGTCCTCACAATCTTCTCAGACCTGGTCATCAAATGCGCCGTCCTCGGTACCTAGTTCTCCGCAATCTACGGCCATGTTTAATGCAGATGTGTCAATTGCTTCGACAAGACCTACAAGTCCCGAGCCTATGAGTCCTGACTTGTCGCCGTATTTGTCGCAGCACAGAAAAGGGAATTCGGATTTTTCGTTTCGAAGCCTTTCGACCTCTGTCCCGCAAGGAAGACCAAACGCACCTCAAAGGATGTCTAGCGTTTTTCAAGATCCAGCAGGACACAACGATAATTACCCAGCACACATTGCAAATCCTAGCATCACTCGTTCCGACAAGGACACAATTCAAGAAGAGCCCGAGAACGACGCTCTCCCACCCAATACTAACGATATCTACTCCCTCATGCAACCCTTCCGCCCGCGCCTACGCAGTTCCGCCTCCCACGAAAGTATTCTCTCCATCTCCGCCCTCGCCCTCGCTTCCACCCACACCCATCCCCCACAATTCCGCCACCCCTCAGGCCCAACCCCCTGCCACCCCTTCCCCATCTCCACCACCTCCACCACCCCCATAACCAGCTCCACCCCTTTCCTCGCGCGCGCCTCCTTCCGCCCCCAATCCCACCTAAACCCCTCAAACCGCCTCCCCTCCCGCCCTCCCTCCGCCGCCACGTCAGCGTTAGCCCAAACCGCCACCCTGGGCAGGAATTCGCTGGGGAAGCGCGTGGGCGGCTGGGTGTGGGGGAATTGGGGCGTTGCACCTGTGGCTTCGGTGGGGGGTTCAAGGGAGAAGGCTGCAAAGGGGGAGCAGAAGGCGATGATAGTGTCTAGACCGCCCGGAGTAAATCAGACGGGCTCGTTAAGGCATTTGAGACGGGAGGCGCGGGGGGAGAGTCAGGTTGAGGTGGGGAGTGTGGATGAGGGGTTGTTGAGGGAGATGTTGGGGGAGGGGTGATTCCTGTAGGGGAATCATAAAGACGTTTGCATTCTTCAGCGATTTTTTTCGGGAGGACTTTTGTATGCGGTGATACCCGTGGCTTTTGGTAGGAGTATGTCGGTAGTGTGAGAGATATGGGGGGGGAGGGGTTGGTTGTATATAGCTCGCCTTCTTGAAAGCATGATGATGGGATTTAGACTGGGTTGTTCGTTTGTGCTTCGGTTCAGTGCCTACTTCCGCCGTGTCTATCGTAGCAAGAGGCTGGGGTTCGGGATTCGATGGTCTGTGATAGATACCCTTTGAACCACCGCCATATGTTATAAAACTTACATCCAGAAATGTCCTTGTTCTTTGGGAATACATGGCTCCTTAAAGGGTGTAGAGAACGGATGAATTAGATAAATAATCGAACGTTCGGGTCATCTACTAGACTAAGTGGCAGAGTCAAGAGTTATCTGTTTCACATGTGTTTGGGGGATGTCCTTTGTCTCGCAAGGTTCGAATACGAAGTCGTGGGTGATCTTAGTGTGTAAAAGAAGCAATGGAGTAATTGGCCTTGTAAAAATTCTCGAAAAGCGTGCTATTATTGTTTATTTTAGTTTCTGTTTCTTCTATCCGAATGTGAGGCTTCATATTGCGATCACGTAGCAACGTTTTTGGACCTGTTCAAAGGCACGCGTACAAGCTACCATGTTCCCACTGAACACAATGCGTGCCCTAATACTGGGCTAGTTAGGAGCCCTGAATACGACTCCGCTCTAGAGTTAGGAAATCGTCTTTGTAAATTAGCCGTAAAAGGTTCCGAGTCCCTCTCCACCATCTCTTTTTCATTAAAAAGAAGGTTCTCATACCCAGGCTAGGAAAGTGACCACAGGCACAGCCTTAGCCACCTTCGGTACCTGCAACCTTTGTGAAATGTCGACTGATGTCCTGGGGATCTGGCTCATGTGGGCTCTCAATTCTGCGGCGGGTACGCCCTCTTTCCACTTCGTCAATTCGATTCTCTTCATGATCAATTCCGTGAGGATGACTGTCGTGCCT